>Ga0157364_1001969_pt1 | contig 18442 bp, 7 predicted proteins | sample AttsexASBM2_FD_111476 | JGI IMG/M metagenome (GOLD analysis project Ga0157364, IMG submission 111476) | Fungus gardens microbial communities from leaf cutter ant in Ribeirão Preto, State of São Paulo, Brazil - Atta sexdens ASBM2 | ecosystem: Host-associated > Fungi > Mycelium > Unclassified ...
CACGCACGCACGCACGCACGCACGCACGCACGCACGCACGCACGCACGCACGCACGCACGCACGCACGCACGCACGCACGCACGCACACACACACACACACACACATACATACATACATACATACATTTCTTATACCATTAGAAAATTAAGTTTTAATAAAAGAGAAATAGGAAATCATAGCTCAGAGCTCTCGTGCGTAGCCATTGTTATTAGTAATAAACAATTCTTTCCGCGCCTAGTAACATTGGACGGTCATATTTCGCCATACGCTTAGATAATGGGCCGATCGAATACGCGTTTCTTTAGAAATGAACATTTTATTATAAAACGGATTTTTCAACTCACAAGGAAAATTACCCAGATATATAATTAGTTTTGAAAAAATAACGGTTAGAAGTTATAGTATTCTACCTCCTATTAACTAAAATGAGTACTATTGGAAAATTTGATATTTATTAGAAAAATGGATTTAAAATCCGCTATAAGAGGCTCCGAAAATGGATTTAAATTTTTTTTTGTAACTTTTTTCTACTTTTTGGATTTTTCATATATGTAAAAAATATACTTAAGTAGAATAGAAAGGAAAACTTAGGTCTCGATTCCAATGATGGATGTTGATCATTTTTTAATCTATTTCTTTCAAAGTTCGAATTACGTTTGGATATGATATACTTATAAAGTTGTATATATATGTATATGAATGTATGTACGTATAAAAGTAGATATATTTTCTTATTTATTAAATATTTTCATTATATTTCTGTTATTTTAATTCGTAACATAATTATTTATTTATATAATGTAATTATTTAATTTATTTATATAATGTAATGTATTTATTTATATAATGTAATTATAAAATTTTATTTTTTAAGTGTATTGCGTGTGGCGTGCGTGCGCACGCGCGTATATATATTGTGATACATAATAAGAAAATATATGTACTTTTATACGTACATACATTTAACTCATTTTCGAAGTCATCTATAGTAGACTGAATCAATTTTTTTAAGTATCAAATTTTCCGACGCTCATTTTAGTTAATAGAAGATAGGACTATAACTTCTAATCGTTACTTTTTTAAAACTAATTGAACATGAGTAATTTCCCTCAGATTAGTCCACTCTACTTGCGTAAATACTATATCAATAACTACAAAACATCCTATTAATGCAAGAGAATTGTGATTTATACTTACCCATAATATCCAACTGTCACATTATCGTTTCTTGTGCGAACTTTAAAATGATCGAAGATTAAAGCAACCTGCTCATCTGGCGTCGCTAGAAAGAAATACGTGCAATTCGTGTCGCTCGGATAATTGCTAGGATATCGTGGTGAATTAAATTCGCCACGTTTACGAGAAGAACTGCGATAAGCAAAAGTGCAACTGCCATCGGGTGCTGCAGTACCCGGTATCTTGTACTCCGTTTCAAAAATATACCTATCAATCAGAAATCAGGTTAGATTAAAAATAATAGGTAAAAGTGTCAGGAATTAAGTGTAATAAAATTGAATAATTAATCATTTTTAACTTAACTTATTTAAAATCAGAATTTTGTTAATTTGCAAGGAAAGAATCCGAATTAACCAAATTCTGATGCTAATGAAGCTATATAACTAAATATGATTAATCATATCAAGCAAACTGATGCATGTTATTATATATTTGCCATACACTTGTTGACAAAATAGGACACGTTATAGATATATCAATATATCAATATATAAAGATACATATAGATATAACTGCTTATACATATGCAATAATCAGTTAATGAAATTTCAAGAGCAAACGATCAGCAATAGTAATACGTTATTTTATTGACAACATAATAGCAAGATGTATAGGAGTGAGATTCAGAAATAACGAAAGGCTCGACATATAATTACAACTAATTTTGATATCATAACTTAGTCTTACAAAGAAACACATGGAAGTGTCATTCTCCGATTTTGATGAGTTTGTAATATGTTGTTCTTTAAAAAAAAAAAGAGATATATATTTTTGTACGTATTCATATGCACTTTTAGGGAGTGAAGCATCTCTTTAAAAAAAATCAATTTTTTTCTTTTAAAGCGAATTATCTCTGAAACTATAAGGAAAGATAGATAGAAAAAGTTAAAAACTAAAACAAAAATTGAATGGCTTCATAAGTACTTTATTAACTACAACAAAAAAATTGATAAAAAAAATTTTTTATCAATTATTTATTTATAAAACTCCCACCTCACTTAATTTTTTTTTTTAACAAATTAAGACTCTTTTTATAATAAACTGAAAGATTATTTTAAGATGAATTCAACCATATATGATAAAATTATCTTCCGATTCATTTTTCAGAAATAATTATAAATGTATTTCTATATTCGACCCCATCCATGTGCTCGATTCTTCATATGTTTGCTCACATTTTCTCGTAATATATATATATATATATATATATATATATATATATATATAAATTTAAACAATATTCTGTATAACTTAATGAGAACGACTTTGACTGTCATTTACAATTTTGAAATAAATGAACGAGTTATAAATAATCCAAATTTCCTTTTTAATATATTTTTCCGAATGTTCTATTTTCTTATGATAAAGAGAATTGCCATAATTGTCGTTATTGGACGAATTCTAATTCAAGGCTATTTCATGAAGTTCATACCCACAAAAATTAAATGTTTGAGCTAGTATTTTTGGCAATCGTCTCATTGAACCCTTTTTCTATCTCATAATTTGAATGATAGGATATGTATTTGAAATGATTGCAAGACATCAATGATTTAGCGTTAACTGATATTATTGAAGATGATGAGCATTATCTCAAAAATCAATTGATATTCCCATAGGACGGAGCTCCTCCGCATTATGCACGGCTTGTTCGTGAACATTTGAATAAATTTTTCCGTATCATTGGATTGGAAGAAACTATTAAATGGTCTCCCTAGATTTGTCACCATTGGAGTTCTTTTTGTCTTAAAAAGTAAAATTTATGCAACACAGCTTTTTTAGAAGATATACATCAATGTATTGTCGACGAATGTCAAATCACCCCACAAATGTTCCAGAATGTACGAAAACGTTTCGAGCAGAATCTCTATTATATTATATGGAAATCTATTATTATATGGAAATCAGTGATCAACATTTCGAATAATTTTTATGCTAAATTACATAATGTATATATTAGGTGTGGGAAAAAGTTCGTGGCGTTTTTCCCATTAGATGGCATTAAAAAAACGCCACGAACTTTTTCCCACACCTAATATTTAAACGTTCATTGCAATTTATTAATGGACTGATTCGATAAATAATAAAAAAAAGAAGATTTGTTTGTTTTAGATTTAACACTATATTCTAAACGAATTGATCGAATTTAAAAAATCAAACGTAGGAATGTAGGGAAAGACCTTTCTAATAATATCATTTAACCCCCTCTTTCTATTTGAAATTTTTAGAGATTCGGGCACTCCCGCTTAGAGGATTGTAGTTGAAGGTAAGAATTGTATGTTAACAGATATCTTCCTCTTAATACAATTGACCTGTTTTTGCGTTTTTTTCGAAAAATCATTTTTGTAAGAGTTATTCAATCTATTTTTCAATGGATTACCTTGTATAACAGCACATACATTAGTTTGCTGAATATGCTACAACACGTTTGATTATCTAGATACTTTATTACAATAATAAAATATTACCTTATTACGTAAGTTAAGTTTATAAGCTAAAAAAATATTAATACTATTTTCTTCTACAAAATCTTGAATATTATATATACTTTTGTGTCATTCTTCAACTTTATGATTACGAATAGAAAGAAATTTTTCAATGTACTGCGACAATTTTTAAAAAATTAAGCAGCAGAAATTTTAAAATAACATTCAAGTTTAAAAATATCAACTTATTAAAATTTAATTATTATATTGTAATTGTAAATATAGAAGAAAAAACAAATATTACTAGTAATATATTATCCATATTTAAAAACAATTAAGAAAGATAGTATAGAGAATCCAAAAAGAATTCTTTTTTCATTCCCGACTTACGAAATTAATTCTTTTTTCATCCCATTTCTATTCTAAAAGTATTCCTAAGAGTCCCAAAAGAATTCATTTTTATATCACCAATTGTGAATTCTTTTTCGGATTCAAAAGATATCCTTTTTTTAATTTAATTAAATGAATTCGCAATTTTAATGAAATTCGAAATTTTTTAACTTTTAAATAGTATTTTTTTAAATGAAAGAAATATATTTTTTACAATATATCCAATCTCAAAAAAATTTTTTTTTAATAAAAACAATTTTAATTATAAAAAGATCACGGTTATATTTTAGCGAAAAAAATAATTTTTTGTTATTACTATTAACTTTTATTTTTCTAATTCAATTTATTATTTATTGTTTCGTATATTCTATATTCTGTCTTATTAACAATTAATGAACAATTATTGAAAAACGCATCGTATCATTGGGAAAATTTGAACTATGATCCCAAAATCTATAGACTGATATACTGAGTTAATTACACGCTTATGATAGAATCATTGCCAATGTTACTTATGTCTCCTACTATAATCATTCTTAATTTCATACTTCTGTTTAACATTATTAATATTTGAAGAGATTATACGAAAACGAAATAATACGTTGGTATTTATTAAAGGTAACAATATTGAAATTCTTGTGAAAAATTCAAAAAATAAATAAAGATAAACAAGCAATTGGGAATTTGCACAGTGACCAGTGCGTAATATGCTTTGAAAAAGTTTTATTAACTTAATTAGAAAATGTATTTATTAACTTAGTTAAGAAATGATAATAACAAAGCGATTGTTCTCATTGTCAGTTTTAAAAGATTGTCCGATCCATCGACATATAATACTGGACGAAGCGGCAAAATCTCTTTGATTTTTCGTCTTGACAGACTTAGAAAAAAAAAATGTTTGGGCATAGAACTTTCTTTCCACTATTGTTCTATTGATCGAATTATGTTTCAGGCGACATGATTTGCTGTTCACTATCTAAACATCGTTCTATCTTTTTTTAGATTTGTCAAAATCTTAGCTTCGATGCTCCGTCTAGAATCACTCTAATAAGAGACACAAACGATCTTCTTCGTTATTAGTGCCGCCATATTTCAATTTGTTAATATAATATGTTAATGAATGTAAATGAATAGTGAATGTAAATGAGAGCAATTTTTATAAGTGTAGTATTACGTTCGTCAAGATGCGGAGGCGGACATTTTTTCGCTTCGAATTAATTATCTTAAAATCGTCAGTCTAATTTGGTCATATTAATCCTCTTCTTATTTTTCTGAGGGCAAATATCATCATCAAAGAAGAATAAGAATTATTAGCAGTTTTCGATAAGATTGAAATATGGCATCCTTCCAATTTTGTGTCTTGACTAGAGTGACTGTAGCTCCATCCAATCAATAATGCGAATTTAATCCCACGCAATTCAGAGAATCAGCCCCTCCATTTTTACTCTACCAATTGACGCCATGTTTGGCTAATAGAGAGCGGCGTTAATTGGTGCAGCAAAAGTGGAGGGACTGCTTCTCTGAGTTGCGTGTAATTATGTATGCATATGTATGTATGCATATGTATGCATATGTATGCATATACAAAGTGTTTGGAAATTAATGATAAGTCTTTCGCACAGGGGCAGAATGGACTAACTGAGAAGAAAAGTCCTCTATCATTTTACAATTGTCGCAATGATTAACGAGTTATTAACTTATGAAACTAGCCAAATTCGCTCAGCTTACTACGCCAAATACAAGCACGCGACAGGATAGTACCTGTCTCACGCGGCGAGACACGTCATCGCTAGGCACGTTGTTTACAAGCGGCAATTGTGCTAAACATTACATGTCTAGTGACAGCGAACGTGCGCCTCATTGCGCTGGGCAGTCCTACCCTGTCGCGCATTTGCATTTGGTGGTGGGCTGGGCGAATTTGGCTATTTTCATAAGTTAATAACTTAACCATTACGACAATTGTAAAATTGTAGAGAATTTTTCTTCTCAATTTAGTTCATTCTGTCTCTGTGCAAAAAACTTATCATTAATTTTCAAACACCTTGTATATGTAATATATATTTTGTATGTATATTTTTTGTGTGTATGTATACAAAATGTGCAAAAACTAATTTCTATTATACTCGCAGCAATCACTCAAGGCACAGTACAAGTCTAGTGGCAGTAAATCAAGACTTGTAGCGGGAATAATTTTATATACACACAAGTATTGTATATTGTGACCAAGCCAAAAATGAATTTTTTTTCGAACTCATTACGAACAGAAAAAGGATTTCTTTAAATTAACTTTAATTTAATTCTGTAAGAAATACTTTTATGGAGTCTTTTGTTAATTGTCGGAAAGGAATTCTTTTTAAGTTTGAACAAATTACGCTAATTCATAAAGAAAATGAATTCTTTTCAAATGGATCAGTTGTGCTATCTATTGCTTATTGAAAAAAATAGTATGATAGAATTTTAAAAAAATAATCAATGAAACTGAATCTTTTGATTGATTTATTTTGAATAATATTAAATATGCACTCACTTAGCTTTAAAGCCTTGTGCCTGTAATTCTCCGCTACTGAATACCATCACAAGTCTCGGCCCGTCGCTGACTATATGATTTGGATTACTATTATTACCACACATCTCATAATCGAATTTGTCATAAGAATCCGTTGCTTCTTGACCTTTTAAATATAATTTTAAATAGCCATCGGTACACGACGTCCTGAGAAAGCCCGAAAAAAAAGTATGTACAAATTGATATTTATGCAGATAAATGTTAAGTTTACCTCCTCCCCCCTCTTCTCCCCACATCCAATCTTGATAAAACAGACTTATTTGGCGCGTTTTTATATAAAACGAATGAATATGAAAAGTATCGCTCTGCCGCAAAGTGAGATATAAATCGTTAAAATCGAAACGAGATTTATAATGACTACAATTGTATTGTTGTACATGGATTTCAACTTTCCACGCGAAGCAACTTCCATACCCCCCTGCCAAGGGATGCACGACTTCTATAATTATACTGGTGTACATGGGTTACGACTTTTCACACAAAGTGAAATCTACTTGTATAAAAAGTCATATGTCCCTTGATAGGACGAGAGATGGAGTGGAAATCGATTCGCGTGGAGAGTCGAAACCCATGTGCAACAGTACAATTATAGAAATTATGCAACCCTTAGCATGGAAAGTCGCTTCGTGTCGAAACCTTAACAATAATCATTAATGATTAATATCTCGCTTCGCGGACAAAGCGACACTTTTTACTGCCAGATTCAGTCATTTTATGTAAGACGAATAAGCCTGGTTTTATCAAGATTGGATGTGAGGAGAATTAAACTTAACTTCTATTATGCACTATCATACTGTTTGGCTGACATTTAGTAAATATATTTATTTAATACTTACTCTCCCTTGGGCATTTGTATTGTAAATACTTGAAATTCCAGCCGCACGCGTTCTAGATGTTGCGAGTCTTGCATGCCATAGATGAAGTAACGGCAAACAACTTTAGGTAAGTAAGGATATGGAAAATTAGGACTAACTACGAATCCCGATGTTTCCTTCTTACTAAGGATTTTTTGGTCGCATTCAGACCCACGGATATGCTCGCCTTGATATTCTGTTATGAAATCTGTGCAATGGAAAAGATAATAATATCAATTAATACAATTGTAAAATTTTATAAATAAACAGGCATCATAATGATCTCACCTAGACTGACAAAACTCTCTGAGAACTCAAAAATGCCTTTAAATCCTCGATTTTGCGTATTTGCTGTACGTCTCAATGTTGAAAATAGCACAAATAAACTGTTCTCTGAGGAGTATAACACTAAATTTCGTTGCTGGCCGCAATAAGTACCGATAACAGCAGTCGAATTATCGGGACCATCATACACTTTCACATAATCTAACGGGCAACTATGGAATAATTTCAAATTTCCTCATTAACTTGGATTAAACTATATCATTTGCTACATACATAGTTTTGCTAGTACCTAATATAAATATATAAATTGATGTAATATAAATATATATATTTAAAAATGTAGAATATTCTTCTATAGTATTTAAAGAATGCATTAATTAATAGAAAGAAAGCAACAAAGGTTTTTATTCTACAAAAGTAAATTTTCTTTAATAATTTTACATTTTTATAAAAATATATATTTATACAATAAATACATAAAATTAATTTCTTTTAATTTAGCTGTTATTTACTAGAAATTTTCTATAAAAATTTTTAACATTTGAAAATTATTATCCTTGCATGTACGTACTGTGGTCCCCCAAAGAACAAATCAAAGTCACGAAATTCCAACCGCACACGTTGTCCACGTTTCCCGACAAATTGATAACTACAAATAAGATCTTTCGGATAGGTGCCAGGATAAGTGGGAGACAGTATGTTTCCATTACGTTTGATTTCCGCATGTATTGTAAAAGTACACGGTGTGCTTGGTTCTAGCGTGCCAACTTCATACTCGGCTATAAATAAGTTATGTTAAATATTAATGAACAATCCTGGTGAAAAAATTTTGCTGAAATTAATATTTCAACAAAAATGCTGAAAATTTGTTAAAATTTTACTGAAAATAAATTTTTCAGTAAAAATATTAAAAAATCATCAATTAAATTGAAATTCTAAATTTTTCAGCAAAAATACTAAAAAATCATCAATTAAATTGAAATTCTTCTGTAAGTTTATCCGAAAATTTCGCTAAAATTTACTGCAAAAATGGGTAGCAAACGATGCTTCTCTCAAATTTCGACATTGTCCAACTGTGAACGAAACAATGCTGATTCTAACTATAGTCCACTTAATTGGCCAAATGCTTAAGCATTTTTTGATTGATCAATTTTTTAAATAGTCTGTTCACTGCTTCTTCATTCACGGAATAGCAATGATAGCTCCGCCGTCGAAGTTTCCATGTAAAGATAAAAGAGCTTTAACAAAGAACATTTGAATGCTGCTTTGTTTTTAGCGGGGGGAATTTTGCCAGCGAAGCTTTGCTATATGAAATTGTACCTTAACACTAAGGCTACGATCCACTTTAAACGCTACAGAGCATTTATAGCACTAACATGATTGATCCATTTGATGTTTCAGTATGCTTCCGCAATTCTGATTGCGTCATTAATACATCATCGTTTTCACTCCCGCTTTGCTCCAACTACCTTACTTTGAGATGGGTTGGCTGGAGCGTTCACGGAACGACTGTAGCGTTCGGAATAGTAATGCACCAATCCAAACATAGCGTTTTAAAGTGTAGCATTCACAGCATTTGCAAGAAACAAGTGGACTGCAATCTAAGTTCACTTGGGTAGAGAAGCTACTCAGATAACATGCATATCTAAAATACATCTAAAAGGTTAAGAACTTTGGTGATAAAAATGGGATTGATTAGTTACAAGATAACAGGTATCAAATATGTCTATTTAAGCTAAAATCTCTCTCACTTGATTTCGAATTCATACAATAATAAAACGTTTCCAATAATTTGTAAATTGAAATAGGGCTGAAAACCGGCCTTTCGGAGCTCCTTCTTTGTTTTAAACTTCAATAGAAGTGATTTTTTTCAACAAAAATACTGAAAAATTGCTGAAGTTAAACTAAAATTTTTTACCAATTTTGTCCGAAAATTTTTCTAAAAATTTATACTTTTGTAAAAATATACTGTTCAAAAAAATTATGACATAGAAAAATTGTAGACAAAAATTAACCAACTTTGACTAACGATAACTTTGCGAAAAATTATCATAATTTCTACATGTAAATTTCAGAGCTTGTGATAAGTCTTTGAAATTGACAAATTGTTTTATCAAATCTCTTAATCTATGACCTATATCTAGTACAAATCTAGAATAACATTTCGCAGAAAAAAATTAGAGCCTGCATTAATATGAGGAATCGATTGCAAGCAGTAATTGAGCAACACGGAGATAACACGCGTTAGTGACACGCAGAAACAAGATGTGCAAAATCTACACACACGCAGAAATACGATGTGCAAAATCCATCCAGCAACCTCGTCGTGGTACATATCTGGTAACGCAGATAAATGTCGATAATAGTATATATCAAAAATGGGTAATTTTAAAGTGCTATAACTTTGCAAAAAAAATCACAGCAACTAGTTTTTTTTTTTAATTAGGGAAAAGTTCAAACTTTATGCCGTTGCAAATGGCATTCCCCCAAAAATTTTACGAAGTTTGTGCATTCCATTAAACTTTGCACTTTTCAATATGACAAACACACCCTCATATTTTGAAAGTTTCAGAGGTCAGAGACCTAATTTACATCATACACTTGATACAGGTACTAACTAGTAATTTTTTATTAAATTATCTTAATTTCAGCGATACGTATAAAGATATACATGATATATGTGTATTTAAGTAATTATTTTGATGCATATATCAATTTAGTACATTAGTCTTTGAATACATCGCTGAAATTAAAATAATTTAATAGAAAGTTACTAGTTAGAGTAGTTACATGAATCAAATGCACGATGTAAAACTAGACCAATGGCAGGAGGTTTCAAATTTAAAATCTGGCTATAGTGTCTTAAAATAGAGATTTCAAGCTTTAATTTAAAAAAAATATATTATCCTATGATTTTTCACAAAGTTATCGTTAGTCAAAGTTGGCCAATTTTTTCCCACAATTTTTCTATCTTGCCATTTTTTTGATCAATGTATAATGAATATTCTTTAACATTTCGTTAAAAAATTTTATACAAAATTATTACAAAATTAAAAAATTAGTCTTTCTGCATTTATTTTTCACATAAATGGTTTTAATGTGAAAAGATAATATGGTATTAAGTATTTTGATATTAAATATTTTGCTCTCTTAATATTTTATAACTATATTTAACATAATTTTTTTATACGTCCCATTTTTTTCATAGCATTTTGTGATCAGATGTATTATACGTCTATTATAAATGTTCGTCATTGAAGAAGCAGTTCCCATATAATCGCAGAGATCAAACACGTTATGTTAGAATGGGCGATCATTTAACAGTATTGTGAAATTAATTGCAGAATTCAAGAGAAATATTTTTTTTTATCATAATTTTATCATATATATTCTCTAGAATGATATTAATCAGAGTAATTACATATTTTAGAAATAAAATTGAAATTGATTAATTTTATTCTTCTGAAATTTCAGCAATATTTACTAAAATTTCGCTAAAATTTTCCTGAAATTTTATTGAAAAGTAGTCCAAAACGAAGAATAATTTCGGCGAAATGTTAGTAAAATTTCAATAAAATTTCAGCAAAACTTTTCCACCAGGGAATGTTTTTAAAATACAATCAAATCTCCGTATTCTGTACATCTTTATCCTTAATATTTTATTAGGCTGCTCATTGTAAAACAAAGTAAAAAATAAATAAAAAATAAAGATTTAAAAAATCAAGAATTAATTAAAACTTTTACATAGAGTGAATTATTCATTCAATATATCTCTATGACAAATAATATATAAAAAAATATATTACTTTAATGATGTAATATATCCAATAGAGTATAACTCCGGTATATGCCATACCTATTGAAAATTTAATTTATTAAGTAATGTATCGTCGAATATTATATCGTATCCGACTGAGTATTCGCTGGGAAATGTTGCTGCATTAAGTGCAGCGATGATAGGTGCATCAGGAATTTGTTTTAAAAGTTTTAACTTCACGAACGTCTCAAAATTCAAATAAGCAATGTTTTGAAAATTTTAACACCGGTGAGTAAAGGGGACATCTGATGACCTAAGAGATCATTCAATTCTATTTGACTATGTCTAGGTTACCAGATCTGTTCCTTTTAAATTATTCTTTATAAGAGTACCTTAAAAATAGTGTGCAACGCGACAAAGTAATTTGCCGATTTAGTTGATCTTGTTTGATGACACGAATAGTACACAAAATCAATCTTATGTCATCAACGAAAATAATAGGTACAATCTGCAAGCTTTTATCTCAACAAATATTGTCCAGGGCATGGTCTTGAACATTCAAGAGGTTTTAGTACGGTCGATTAGACAAATGTTGGGTAAGGTTGGGTAATGCTAATGTCGGCGATATTATAACTTCCAAAAACTTATAACTTTATAATTTGAAAAGTACTTAATAAAAAATAATTTTATTATAGTGATTTGAAAGCTATCTTGATATCAGCTATTAACAAGTAACAATATAATGATAAAATAGGCAAATAAGAATCGATTCTTTAAAATGTAAACGTAAAACGTATAAAAATTATTAATAGAAGTTAAATATATACATAATAGAAACAGATATATCATTACATGTTTCGGCTCTTATATAGAGTCCTCTTCAGATATTATCATCTTCACACCTTACATTAGTTACCATCGTCAAAGATTACATCATAATGTAATGTTCCAATTTATGTAGCGATCTTGATGAAATTACATGATGAAACATGTCAGTTACTCACAAACGATTTGATGATCGATTATTAAAGAATTTCATGATGTTCTGATCAAAAAGACAAATTCATTCATCAATAAAGAAATAAATAACTTGATAAAATAAAATTCTTTAGAAAAATTGTCTTTTTTATATTCTGTAAAAAATAAGCAACAACATCATCTCGATGAAACATTCACCATCATGATCGCAGTAACCGTTTCATAGGAAAAATACTTCGTCCAAATCATTATGTAAAAATGTATAGAATATAATGACAAATACGTCAGTCAAATAGTGACGATAAATATATTTCACAGTCAGTATGATAACAAAATTAATTTTATGCAAAAATTATCCGGAGATATTACTTGAACGTTATGTTAATGACACAGCAGACTGTCACTATCTGAGGAACGATTAATAGATTGACAAAACGACTTGATAAGAATATATTGTCAAATTTTATTTATAATAGGTGAATACGCTTTGTGAAGACCACCCTCAGTATCTTTGAAGATTGAGACTGTTTTTCTGTTTTTTGATATTTAACATCTCGGAAATTAAGCATTTATTGTACATGATTCTTCATCTAGTTTCTGGATGTTATTCCAGTTAAAATAATATGTCATTCTATGTTCGGTGATTACGGTGAAAATGGATAGATTCCAACGAATATGATTGCAGTATTCTGTAATTCTGATTTTAATTTATCTACCCGTTTGTTTGACATATCATATGATGCATCACAATCATGATCGTATATCATGTTTAGCATATCATCAGTCAAATGTCTTAAAAACAATATGAAATAAAACTTACAAGCGTTGATAAATCTGTAAATACCGCTGAAAATATTGGGCAACGTGACATTCTTGTCAGTGTAGAAACTGAGAGCAATTCCTTGATAAAGGGAAACCCGTCTACGTGGTGGAATTGGTCCGCAGAATCGTCCACCAAACGGTGTCTCTATTAACTTAGTCGTGTTCTCCGATCGTATCTCCGAGTAAATGTCCAGATATTCATGAATACAACTGAAAAAGAGAATATATCAACTTTTAGATTTACATTTCTCTGTACATTTTGTGTATCCGATAAATACACCTAATATTCGAATAAATGAATAAAAATGAATAAAAATATTCATTCGAATATATTTCTTTTTTATTCATTAAGAAACGAATAAATATTTTTTCATTTCATTTGAATGAATATTTTTTTAATACGATTACGAATATTTTCATTTCGTATTCACTTTTACTTTGTATTATATTATCTGCACATAGCCTGCAAAAGAAAACATAAATCTATAAAAACAATACGATTACACGTGTGCTTAATCCGTGACTTATATGGTGGGCATCCTTATGTAACTTATAGATTAAACAAAGATATTTTTATTGAGAATAAATAATATATCTCGGAATTTAATGTCCACAGACTATAACGAACGTCGCGCCCAAGATAAAATATTTATAATATTACCGTCATATAACCGGAATTATATCAAAATACGGCACTCTATCAAACACAATAGATAGATTTATAAATAAAATAGATAGATTTATAAATAAAAAATGTATTTTTCAAAATTTCTAAGTTTCCTTTATAAAATCTGAATACAATGACAAAAATAAATAAAATTCATTTTTTTTTTACTTAAAGTCATCAAAGTACCGGTTATAGTTAAGAGATTAGATTAGATGATTACTTATTGGAGCTTTCTTTTATATTTTGTTTCTCAATTTATATTTTGTTTAAATAAATATGAATACTCGTTAAATATAGTTTTTTGTGAATAAATATATTTTGAAAACTCAAAATTTTGAATGAATGTATGATTACATTTTTTTTATATGAAAATTTAAAATAAATACAATTTGAAACTCAATTACAAATTTTTGTATTCATCGGACATACTAGTACGTTTAATTTAAATTTGTTTGTATTCAGTAAATGGAAATAGATAGATTATGAGATTTGCATTAAATATTGGATTAAATATAATTACAAATAAATTAAATTTATTAAAATTGTCATGATTACTTTAAAACAAAAAAAAAAAACAAAAAACCCGGAATATTCAGATATTGACAAAAAAACTTTAAATCCTTTATCAATATTTCAAGAAATAAAAGCATTTAACTAAAATCAAACAAAGTTTGAATCATTTATGAACTTTTCTAGAAAATTTGTTACAAATTAATCGAAATATTTTTCAAATAAAAATAAATTCATGTAAAGCGAAAGGCAAAAGATACATTATTTTTAATAATTTTAATTTTAATTTAAAAACGTGCAAATAGTAAGATATATAAAAATTATTTAAAATTAAAAAAATCCAACAAAATGTTTAAAATTTGCTTGAAGATAATACTTGCATAAAATGATTTTCTTACGAATGTATTAAAATTTTGAATACAAGTAAATTGAAAAGTTCTGTATGTGTGCAATTAGAAATATATAGATGTCTACTTTTTTAAATAATTGCAATTAAAATGTGCATTTTTAACACAATTATAATAGTAATTACTTTTTGAGAGAAAAACTAATTATTTTTACAAAATAATTTTCCTATCCCTGTTTGTCATTTAGAATTTATAGTGTAAAGATATCATATAAAGATAGTACTTGGATTTCATTCTCTACGCCTATTTCCATTCTTTGCAGATGAATTTTAATCTCGGTTCAATTTACTTTTCATTTTTCTAATTTTTAGAATTAATTTTAAAAATTTTTAAGAACTAGAAAAAGATGAAGAATAAGTTAAATCGTGATTAAAATTAGTCTAGATTGATGAAAATGGGCATTAATTTAGTATAACAATTTTTTCTGAGGAGCTCATACTCTTATCACCTAACATTAATTTTTTTAAAAGTTATATAACGAACTATTAATTGACAAATAGCATAACTTCTTACAAATTTATCAATACTTACGCTGGTAATTCTCCCACAGCAGATCCACTATGTATCAAGAAAAGTATGCATGTAAATAATATATGTATACATAAACAACTATTCTCATATGTAAGTTTCTATCACTTACTCACAAAAATTGTCAAATATAATACAATGCATATAATACAAAATTGTTAAATTCCTTTTTATCTTTCATCTCTATCAAATGGCGATCATTAAATTTTCCATAAAAAAAAATAAATAATATTCTTTCATGCATCAATTATAAATTTTTATAATTGATATATGAGAATATTACGGTTAAACATATCTATATTAAAAAGTATAAAATAAAATAATATTACATATATAATCAAATAATGTTACACCTAAAATTTGCAACTCAAAATCAGGACAGGTCGAAAGATTATTTCGATTTCAATTATGATTTAATAAAAAAAAAATAAATAAGTTTAATCCGGTTTCAATTCCTTAATAAAAAAAAATCGGTAAAAATTGAAGTTTTTTAACATAAAGATTAAAATGATATAGTCATTACTAGAATTTGGTACAGTCATTACCAGAATTTGGCCTCAGAAAAAATATCTACAGGCTGAATTTTTGCACAGACCTTTATTTTTACATAAGATTGAAAGAGAAAAAGTTTATCATTGTACAAGCCATTAAGAAAAATAATTAAATAAAGTTTAATCTTAAAAAACGCAAATCTTATAATACGTTCTCTCTATACATATCAGTTATTGCGAAGAATATTTCCGAAGTCTCAGTGATCGAGTTCGATAAAATATTCGCTCCGGTAAATCGAGAAGTTCGAACATTGGCTGAGATAATATTTTTCACAATAAGTTCTTTACAGTATTTCTAATTTAATTTAGGGAAGAGTATTTCGTTTCAGACTGATTGTGTTAAAAGTCCGAAAGTTTCAGCGCGCAATCATGTCTGAAATAAATTGATTTAATAAAGAATATTACATATATTATATTATTTAAAATATCTAGCTTTTATCGCTAATAGCGTTCTCTATCTTATTGATGTTTCTTTTGTATTAATAAAAGAATTTTAATTAATGGCAGAAATTTAGTTATATATCTAATATTCACAATAAACGATCAGATCGCGTTATTGGCGATTGGCATATATGGCATTTTAACTTAGCCAGAATACGTATTAATTGATTGTCAAAAGAATCACAATATAAATTTCGCTTTATCGGCTTTTAAAACATGTCAGAAGTGAGCATTTTTGAAAGGCCACGACACAAATTTCGCATTATGGCTGAATCTCAAAAGCTATAACGCATTGTGATCAATTTTTTCGCTCTGTGAGCATTTTCGATCTTTGAGTATAACATATATGTATATTCGTATTACACTTCTTTTATATAATTTGCTAAAAAAGATTAATCAAAATTGGAGACATTATATTATGTGATTCTGATTAGAGATTCTCTAGAAATGAGAACGAAGACTCACTCTGGCGGTTTTCCTCGAAGGCCAAACGATGTGAAAGTTAATTCGACACGCTGACGCGGTCCTGCAAGAAATGTATAAACGCATTGACGTGGCTCTTCTTCGGGGTTGATCAATGTCGGTGCATAAAAGCTTCCGTTCAGCGGTCCATCAGGAGTGCTTACAAATTTTTGGTCGCACTCTAGAAATCAGGAAAAGTTATTACAATTTATAAAATTGCTTGATCGATTCGCTTGTGAATCAAATTGATATAATCTTCTGCAATTAGATCAGCTATCAAAGAGAAGATATAGAAAAGGACACAAGACGACAAGATATACTTAGTATTTTGGCAGTAGTGAATCCTCCCGGTGGTGGTGGCAGTGATGGAAAGTAGTCTTGTAGTAGTGGTGCATCAAATATCTCGCGGGCTGAATTGAGGAAGAGTGCGATGATTCATGGATCCCGCGACAACATTCACCGCCACCGGGAACACACCACACCATATTATAACCGTGTAAATAATAAAAATGATTATGATAATGAAACTAATATAAATATAACTTATTTATATATATAAGATGGAGCATAAAATCTTACAATCTATTATCTCTGAAAGTAAACGTCATAACACCAAATATTTTATTAAGATCTCTTTAATAAATGCCTATAGAGCATCAAAAATTTAATTGTAATATTATTTCGGTAGTTTAGTTGCATTTTAAGTCCGAAAAATTTCGGCGCGTAGTTCAAATGACTACAATATGATATATATGTATGTACATATATAGTATATATTCACTTTAAATTAATTAAGCTCACAAAGATTTGCACATTTCAGGCTGATTTTGGCGAACGATCGCTTGAGGTTCGGCGGCCGAGCGCTCACGTGACTCTCAGGAAGTCCCTATACCAGAAATACTGAGAGCGCACCTTCCGCCAAATTATTATTGAAACATGTTTTTTATTAAATAATTTATTTCTATTAACATGAAAATTTCTATTGTTAATTTATTGTTTCTTAATGATATATTTATATCTTAACATAGTTTTCTAATACATTACATAATTATAATAACGTATATTTTGACGTATATATCTTTAATGTACATATCTTTCCACATCACCCGTGAAATACTATTGTAAGATGCATTTTTGTTAATATGATTTCTCCAATAAATCTATTCCTCAAAAAGAAGAATCGATAAGAAGAATCAAAATTATATATCGTATAATATGTATATAATTTTACTTTCCTGTTAAACCACATTCGAGTATTTGATTCTTCTTTTTGTGGAAAGGATAGGCCTACTGGAGAAATCACATTTAAAAAAAAAACGTATCTTACAATAGTACCTCACAGATGATGTGAAAAACTATTGTCACAATGTACGTTATCATAATTATGTAATGTATTAGGTGTACAAAAAAGTTCTGAGCTTTGATTTGATACAACCGAAATAACAATTTAAATTTTATGTATCTTCCCGCCTTTTTGTGGTTTTAACATTTGGCCTTCTAAAATGCCATATGGTTTGACGTTTGATGCACATAACCTCAAAAATCAGTAGTGTTCACGAATAA
>Ga0157364_1001970_pt1 | contig 18440 bp, 10 predicted proteins | sample AttsexASBM2_FD_111476 | JGI IMG/M metagenome (GOLD analysis project Ga0157364, IMG submission 111476) | Fungus gardens microbial communities from leaf cutter ant in Ribeirão Preto, State of São Paulo, Brazil - Atta sexdens ASBM2 | ecosystem: Host-associated > Fungi > Mycelium > Unclassified ...
ATATATATATATATATATATATATATATATATATATATATATATAAATATAAGAATCATAAATATTCAAATTGACTTATCTATGTAAAATTTCATTACAACGTATTATAGTAATTAGATGTTCTGTTAAATAAACAAAATTTATATATTTGTTTAGTTTATTTAAAATATAAATATTAATACGTGTGATAAAAAATTTATGTGATATATCCTCAATACAAATATGCATCTTTTAATGTATAATTATATTCGATAGCTTTTTACGGATCGGATCCAATGGAGATCTGTAAGCTTAATCATAAATGTAAAGTATAAATAAATCATCTCTTATCTATAATGGCAGCTCATAACGTGATGTAACATAACGAACCGTAAACTCATAATTTGAATTCGTGTTTAAGTCAGTTCTAATCTTTCTGTGCAAGTTTGACTTTTGCAAGATGTGAAAAGTTATTATTTATGAATGGATATTCATTGCGTTAAAAAAACAATTCTCGTAGCTGTTACTTTTTGCAATTATTTTGCAGTTATTGCGGAAAGAGAAAAGAGACTGAAACGAAAATATTGGATTCTACCAATGTTGTTGCAAGAAGAAAATCGTAAAAGAGAAATCTCTCACGAGTGAAACGTTCTCGCAATTGGTTCACGGTTAGCAGCCACATAATAATATACGAAATTATAAATTAATTATACTTAAATTATAAAATATATTACAGTACATTATTAAGCTGTTGTATTGTATTATTGTACAACAAAATAAATTAATAATACTAACAAATGCATTCCCGTTGCATTCGATGTTTTTGCAATGCTACATCACAAATTTTGTGATTATTCTATCTCTATCTTCAAATCAAGACTATTTTTATTATACAATACATGGGAATATTTTTCAATTAGTTCCATTAAATGCTGATCTGTCAAGAGAATCTGTTGCTATTGATATATGTGTACGGAACGGACAGAATGGTTTTGTTGAATTATCTACAAACTTAGCTAACTACAGATCTGAAAATAATTTTGTCGGAGCATCAAAATAATTATATAGAAATATCAAACATGGTGAGTAGTGCTGCTAAAAAAAAGTTTTAATTCGAGCAATTAGTTTGACCGTCCTACATAATTATTTTGACTTATACTTTTGTATAAAACTATTTTCAGATCTTTATCTATCTACATTCTTCTTAAATACTTTAGCAAAATTGTTGTTTCCGTGTGACTGCAAACATATAAGTTTATATTCTTTTTGAATGTAACTAATTTACCTTAAACTTAAAAGTTTAAATAAATCAATTTTTATTTACGTTTACAGATCTTTGCAGATTGGATTCGCGCTTTTATTTGCCAACGCATTATTTGCTGTGAATCGAATTATTTTGTCTTTCTTCAACCTCATTTTCGTATTTTCTCGCGTTTCTCTTGGCTTTAACAGAGTCGCACATTAGACGAGTCGCTAGTCGACATTGCCCGAAGTAGTTAAGCTCCGTGCTTGGTCGGACAAACTGCACCGTGAAGCTCGGCCGCTGATTGCAGTCGCGATTTTCTGCTCGGGCGTTCATTTCCCCGCGCGGTGCGCATAAACTGTGCGAATGCATGCACGCGTCCGCGGCCGGTTCTCGTAGGATAAACGCGGAGCGCGGCCTGGAAATTACGCCGCGCCGTAGTTACATTCGCGTAAACGTTTTTAATCTCATGTCAGCGGCAGTCGCTGCAACGTAAAATTAAGTACACTCGTTAGCGTGGGCGATGCCCGCTAATGCGGGAAAGATTCGAGCGAGCCGGCCCGCTCCGGCTTCTTATCTTTTTCAAGCGCGGCGACTCGCATTAATTTGCGATTTGCCCGCGAAAAGCCCAGTGATGGCGTATTTCGCGGCCGGGTTAAATGCATAAATCGCCTGCGAAATAAAGCCAGCAATAATGCGCCGCCCCGGCGAGCTGGGACCACCGCGTCGCGTTGGTGAGTCCGCGGCAGCACGAAGCGGTAGCGTGATAAATGCTTTCGCGAGGATGAAGGAAGGAACGTTTCGCGAGTGTTTCCGCGCGAGCGCAACCTGGGATTACTTAATGCGGAGATTACGGGCCGTTGAACGGAGAGCTGTATAACTAATCTACATCGCACACGCAATAAATACGAAGCGTAGACCGCGAGACGTTATCGCGTTCGAGACCATAAAGTTCTCATTTGTAACGACCAGGCGCCGATTTTACTGAATTATCCCTTTCGCGCTCAGGATTTCATAATTTCATTTTCGTGGCGCAATATGCAAATCGCGCGACTCTAAAGTCTTGATAATATTTATAAAGAATTAATTTTATTTCGCGCACATTACATTCTCTTTAACATAAGGTCTGTTTGCTTTACTCGCACCTTCTACACTCAGAATCTTTATTTTCTCTTTCTTCAATGTTCAAATGTATACATTTAGGATTTTCGGTTAGATCGATGGGTTTTTTACAATAAGTCGTTAATCATTACTCCTTATATCCAGGACTAATAAAAAACATGTTTTAAAGATATTTTAAATATGTTTTTTTAGTACCTACTATTTACAACATCTTCAAAACATTAAAAATATATTTAGGAAAACAATGTTATGTTAAAAGAAAAACATTTTTTACCAACCTTATTCATATCACACTATGATAAATAAAAATTATACGTTATAAATTTTAGAAAATGCTATAATTGATAAAAGTTGTGCTTTGTGAGCAACAGTTTTCAAATTAAGTTAGTCAGTCCTAGTCAGTTCTCTCGATAAAAATGATAGACACGCATTGCTTCTCGATTGATTAGTCATAACATAATTAAGTTTTAAATAGTGAGAAATGAAATTTGTCTATCTCCACGGATAAGTCATGCGTAATCTGCGATTACTAACTTATTGGATGTATTCAGTATTGGCATATTGGCATATTCCGTTAGATCTACAAATATAAAAATAGACCAAATAGATACTGAGCAGTTGTAGTACTTAATGCACTCATTATTGCCTTATTAGGGCCATAGCACATAAAAAACTTGAGCGATAAAACGTAAACAATAAATTGACCAATCACAGTAGAATCCATAAGGCTATAACATAAACAGTAGTCAATCTAACATGTTGATTTCCTTACTTCTTACGTTTTTTGTCTTACTACCTTAAGTTTTTTGTGTGTCAGTTTTTGTGGCCTTTATAATACATTATTCACGAGTGAAAACCGAATCATAGATAGCACTGTAATCATTCGAAACGATTGTTTTAAGGATAAAGCATTTGAATGTTAAATCCGATATGATATATTTAAACTAATTTATTTAATTGAGTGCAATTAGAAATATGAAACTGAAATTAGTTTAGATTTGACTCTTAATAATATTATCAATTTTATAAAGGAGACAAGACTGTCGTTGATTGAAGAAGAAGAAGAAGCTGTTTTTAAAGCCGATCGTATAATAGTATGTGATTACACTGAGAAAACTGACCGCTATGTAAAAATAGCTTGCTGCTTGTTCTTCAATTATCATCTTTGAAGGACAATCCTCATAAAATTGAAGTGATAATCTCAATCACGAATTGTATGATCGGCTTTAAAAATTGCTTTTCCTTCAATCAACGGTTGTCTTGTCTCCTTTACAAAATCGATAATATTATCAAGAGTCAAATCTAAACTAATTTCAATCTCTATATTTCTAATTGCACTTCAATTACAAACAAATTAGTTTAAATATATCACAATCAATATATCGAATCAACATTCAAATGTTTTATCCTAGAGCGACTATTCTGAATGATTTCAGTGCCATCGATTCATGATTCGGTTTCCACTCGCGATTCCACTCACTTACAATTCGCCTTCTGACTTCTATTACTAACGACTTATTGCAGAATGCTAACAAGTATAAAAATTTTGAGGAATTTCAAGCGGACAAAGTCATGCTCACACGTTTCTCGATTGAAATCGGACGATATTATACAGCACGTGCATCAGCGACAGCTGATCCTCTTGGACAAGTATAAATCGCGCCAACCATTATGGTTCACCATAACGACGGTGCGGCGCGGCCGGATCGTCGCCATGGGCGTGTCAGCGCGGAAGCGCGGGTTATCCCCGAAATGCGATACGAGCAAGCATGCGAGGCTGTGCGCAGTGTTGATTATGATCGTAAATAACAATCGTGCACGCCATCGACGTTTACCCGATGTTATGCGCGCATTGCGCTGTCTACGTACATACACTACCATCGGCACGACGCCCGACCGGCCCGACGCGCGACGGTTAGATCGACGGGAGAGCGATTATCTATCAATCATAAGCACGCACACGCACACTATCGGCTTCTGATTCGCACGTCGCACGGTTACAGTTTATTATTCGCGTCGGGTGATCGTACCCGGGGCGCGACGGCGCGGGCGGGCCTGTGGATTTGACAGGCCGGATTTCATTAACACGGTGGCGACAATGCGAGCAAATACGCAAGCAAGCGAGCGAGCGAATTCTCGCAAGTGCGCACGTGGCGCGTCGTCCTGTATCGTCACGGACGATTATTTGGATACCTCGGATGTTCGTTCGGCGACCGATGCATTCAGTTCTAATTTATAATGCGTACACCCCGAGGTGTCGCTTATGATCGATAATATATCTCGATACCGCGACGATAGCCACTGTCCGATCGAGAAGCACAACGCGAATTTCCGCGAGCTATGCGTAAATGATAACGAGAACAATGTATATGTATATTCTCATAATACCCCATTTTCTGATTACATTTGCACACATCGATTTTGATTATGCATATGTACTGCGTATATTTTTATTTTAATCATTTTAACATAATCGATGCGTATCTATTAAAATGTATCAGCGTTAGTGTTAAAAATATGATAATGACAAACATATTTGTAGGTGAAAAAATTAATCGATCGTTATTAAATGTTATTCGAATACAATTTAAGTTAAATATAATAAATAAAGTAATTTAAAAAACCGTTTATATTAAACGATTGAAAAATTGAAATAATTATAACTGTAATTAAAGAGAGCGCCATCCGTGTCATAATATTATTATTTTATATTAATTCTCAGCGTTACTTTTTAAAATAAGTATTCGCACACATGCTCCTTTTAACATAATTAATATTGATAAATCAAATTAAGTGAGTGATTTTCTCATTAGTCCAATAGATCTAATATCCGATTCATGTTCGACAAATGACATGCCAAATCGTGCTTTTACATGGGAGAAGCAGCCATCGAAGTGATAAAATAATTGCTAATCGAGATGTTCTGTGTGCAATAACGTGTTAAGACTAACCACTCGATTCAAATGCGATTATTGGATCAACTCAGGTATATATTCGTTGAGTGACACGTTATTAAGCAACAATGGTGGTACCCAGACTAATTTATAATTTATGCGCTGAAGCGTGATCGTGATCGGGTTAGATTAACGTGATAGAACTCCCATGTCGTGTGCATCAATCAGACGACGATGCAAATTCGTTGCGTGTGCGTTAACGAGAGCTGTATCGTTTTCCTGATATTAGCTGAAACGCATACAATGCCGCTTGATTAGCAATTTTAACTATATCGCGCGCTAAGTTAGTAAGTTAGCGTCATCGAATGACATTTCACTTTGTTATTAAATATGTCATAATTTCATCACGATATTACATGTATAATTATAAACTTATTTTTCGAGTACATATTAATAACAAGTTTATTAAATCAATTTATGTTAACATAAAGCTACTTTTCGTAAAAGCAGCCTCAAAGAGCGCTGTAATACATGTCAAATAGATCTGTTAATTAATTTGATATTTCATTCGCAAAGTGAAACGTACAAGATAATATCGTTTGATGCGTTTCGGGATTAAAATTAAATTTTCGCGGGTACGTGTGAAATTCATATCGCAACCTCATATCATTGCAATATCCTGGCGGTTTCTCTCTCTCTCTCTCTCTCTCTCTCTCTCTCTCTTATCTCGCCGACATTCTCTATTATCCAAATTCATCGGCTAATGAATGAAGTAAGATACATCGTGAGCTCTTAAGACAATGCGACGGTTTTAAGACAAGCGACTCGATATTATTCTTCTTAATACTATACATGGTTATTACGCGGTTTAAGCAAACACACACACACACACACACACACACACATACACACACACACACACACACACACATATGTATGTTTATAAGCGTCAAGGATAGCTAAAGGTGCATACTACTGTTCAAATACTCCCACAAAAAACATGCATCATGATGTTTAGCTCGAAACCGCTGAAATTTCTATGCGGTAGTTCATAAATTCTCCTGTCAAAGACCACAGAGTGTGTTTATGACAGTTTAAATGCCGCTTATATCTTGCGTGAGCGAAGGATTTTATCTTTATGAAGCGTCGCTTTTGCGTAAATAAAGATTTCTTTATTATTTCTTTATAAAATATAGAAATCATTAAAATTACACGACAACCAAATAAAATATAAAAAATCGATAAACATTGTAAAACGTATGCAAATAAATAATAGTATAGAAATGGAGACATCGGCTGGTCTATTTGTACGCAAACATTGTAGGCAAACTAATTTCGCTACCCATTGTATGTTGTATATAGAAGTTAACGCGAAATGATATCTCTCGCGAATCATCGCGCTTTAAAATTCATGAGCCTGATACGCTATAGCCAAACGAACGGTATTGCGAGCGCAATATATTTGCACTATGTTGGAATAAATGTGCGATACCTGTGTTTGCGATAAATAGAGATAACTAGTAGCTAACTTGATAACTCGATTGTTCGCGATTAACGTTATGCGCCAAACGTACATTAACAATAAGAATTAAATTAAACAACTTTAAAAAAAAATAATTGCAAATTATCAATAAAAATATAAATATAAATAAAAAATAACGTATATAATAATCTTATGGAATATTTTACGCATAGTAAATAATTTTATTTCTTGTGTACGTTAATTTGTTTCTTATTTTATTGATTATTTATAATTTTTTCTAATAAAATTTATTTATTTAATCAATTTAGTGTATGCTAATCTGAATCAAATTAAACAGTTTTTAGAAAATGTATAAATTATTAAATGAATTACTTTAGTTATCTCTGCGAGGAACCGGCGCGTAGAATTATGAATTCGTCGCATATATTTCAATTTTATTTATTTCTTATTTCTACAAAAACAAGTACTATTTTTTTTATTACAAATTAATTAAATGATAATGGCTACGAATCAATGCAGGCTATTAAGTGCTAATAAATGAATTTTAATATTACAATAATTTCAATACTACAGTGCTAAACGTTTCGATTCTTATTAGGTCATCCTCAATAACATAAAAATATATAAATAAAAATGTATAAATAAAAAAGATCGCAAAATTAAATAGTACCGAATAATATAAACATGTTCAAATATAATTGTTATAATTTATAACAAAATTTATAACAATTTCTATAATTAAAATTACAAAGGATTTACTTCTCTCGTCATTCTTCCAACATTCTTCCGCGTTGTGATGATAAAAATACTTTCGTTCAATCAACGTCTCCTCGCAATTGCATGGTCAATTGTTAAATAATAATAAAAAGTATAAAAATTATCGTATCAAAACGGGCTTTGGTAGATTAATCGACGTTAATTTAAAAAAAAATCAAATTGTAAATATAGTCCTGAATTAATAAACGATTAGAATTAATGAAATAGTTGAATTGAAGTAGTAAAATAATTGAAATAAATTTTAATCGTTATACCTATTTGTGCAACTACCTGTAAAACGATTGCAAATATTCTCATCAATCGTCGGTGGTGTAAATACATATGCCATAAAATTATGTTCTCAAATCGTCAATTAATAAAATTCGAACATACGAAGATAAAAATTTCTCTTCTCTTATAAATATATATATATATATATATATATATATATATATATATTATATATATATATATATTCACAATTTGTCACAAAATAAATCAATAGCATGAAGTAAAACGAACAATTACACAATAAAAAAAAGGAGAACAATGTTAAGAAAATCAAATAGAAGGGGAAAAATTAAGTAATGAAAAGACAACAAACAAGGAGGATAACAACTATAAAAGAGGCATATAGGAATTAAGAAAAGGATAACAACTAATAAAATAGGGATATAGGAATCAGAAAGGGATTCTGTGTCACTTTATTTCAATCTATGCTCCTGTTTCTTAATATGTACCATCTCTGAAAGCAGTCTTTTTTTATAAAATAGTTCACTAATAATCTAATATTTTTACGTTATCCTATTTCAAATCTGTTCGTCAAATCAAGCAATGGTTAGAAAGTACTAATGATGATCCTATTTTTTTATTGATGTCATTCACATGTGCAGATATTCTAGTTCTTAATTGTCGTTTAATTTGACCTACATATCTCGCATCACAATCATGACAAGAGATCTTATAAACTACAAATAGAACAAGTAATAACTCTCGAGAACATCAAATGTAAAAACAAAGAAGGGCTAATGAAAGTTTATTCGTGATACTTAGTGCGAGAAAAATTTAATACCAGTTCGAATGAATATAAATAATTATGCATAGACGTTTCGGCTTGCCTTCGAGCCATCATTAGTGTGTCTAAACATTTATTGCAATAATCTCTATATCCTTCATGGCGAGACGGAAGAGTGATGACCTAATCTCATTTTATTGACACAAGTCAGTAAGTCCAGTGACAACGAATGACAGATGAAAATCCGTATAGCCATAAAAGTTGTGTCCTTTTTGTAAAGGAAACAATGCGAAAATTTTATCCTTTTAATTATTATTATTATTTATATTAATTGCTTAATATGTTATATTATAATATTACGTCGTCTCTTAATCACTATTGGTATTTGGTATTAAACAAAAATTTTACAAAAAAGAAAGAAATTAAAATTAACATTGATAGAATTCGTATGTATATATATATATATATATATAACATTATAATATTTATATTCATATATATATTGATAAACATATTCTTTTATAAATAATTTTTATTGAGATATTACAATAATACGTACGTAAATATAACTACACTGTTGCAATTAAACAATACTTTATTTTGTAAAATATAAATACATAATGGAATTATATAAGTATATAATGGAATTACATATTTATAATAACAATAATTATATTAGGACTCTCGAATTTTAAACAATACAAAGAGATAAATATAGTAGGCTAATGAGAAGTCAGTAATGATAAACGGCGCAATTATTTAATGAACAATCAATAATCAGATATTGGATTGATGTCTTCTTTATTTTGAACATTTCGACTCTCTTTGGAGAGTCCTCCTTAGCAAGAATGATAATGAATGCCTTTTTTTAATCTCTTTAATTGTATTTCTCTTTAATTATTCGATATGCGAGTAATACTCATCAAGATCAATCTGGTGCATTTTCGCGAAGATTGTCCGTTTTGATAAGAAAAAGCGGATGTCATAATACACAATTCACGTTAACCAATTAGCTAAAGCAATTTACATCGCTACTGCCGTCGCTGCCGTGTACACGAACACTTGTAAGGGAAACTGGAGCCAGTTGTCATACGAAATTGATTGTTAAAAAAACTAATAAATTAATCAATACATGACAGAGAATTTTCTTCTCTTTACTTAGAGATTATGTTTACCAATATAATATTTCATACAGATATTTTTGTTTTTTATTTATCTTATAGGAACTATAGTACGAAAATAAATAATGTATATTTTATGATTGTGTGCATATTTTATGATTAATGTATATTTTATGATTAAAATAATTATCTTACTTATGTTAATATAATTACTTATTTTATTCTTTGAAAGATAGAATTGACATTAAAATAAAAACTGTATTTTTTGTATCCATATAATATATGTTATAAAACATGTTACAAACTTGGGGAACGTGACAATCAAGTGGAGTATGAGGCTCATATTTTTTAGGCAATTTTATTTAACATTGAATAACTTATTTGTGCGATATAATGTATGATATGTAAGAGGAACATTTTTTTTTTATATCTAATGTTGGTGTACTGTAAAGGCTCCGTCCTATTAACACTGATCAGAATGACGAATCAGATTTTTTACTAGAATTGAACATTCCATTCCGTAAAAAGTTTCTCTAGAAGTCTCATGTGGAGAGTCAGAATGGAATGGAAACGGAACGGAATATCGTGTCGGTTGCAAGGTAAATGAACTTAATTAGTTGATATTTCATTGTTTAAATGTGTTTAATTAGTCGATATTTCGTTGTTCAAATGAAGCTATAACATACATAATTTATGCAATTATCTTGTCCATAATATTGCTATGAGTGCTCATAAATACTGAATTGTAAAAGTGAATATATACTTTGTTACAAATTTCATTCTTTCGGTTACATGGAACGTCTATAGAAAAACTTCTTACGAAATGGAATGCTCAATTCTAGTATAAATAGTAAGAAATCCGATCTGTTCCGCTCCGTTACTCCGATCCGTGCTAATGAGACGGCACCCTAAAAAATATAGTGTTTCAAAATTTTACACCCACAAGAACTATTATTCGAAAACTGTCATTCAGTTCCGATCTTCCCTATACATATATTCTTTCGCCCCTATTTCTATATGCCATGTGTCGCGTATCGTTATATATGAAAATATCGCAATAAAATTCCGCAAAGTGAACGATGCGCGTCGAGACTTGCTGAGTGCGCGAAAAGTTCCTCGCAATGATCGATCGAACTTAGGACCAAAGAGCAAAGATTTACCGCCTCGTCGTTTTCAGAGCAAACGTTCGGACAACGCCTGGATTAAGTCCGCGTAATGTTCTTTTTTTCAGGTCATTATAGCACAAGTTCTCCTCTAGTGCAGTTAATCGTTAAAACGCAGATATTTCTTAGGACGAAACTCGTTTGAAAGTAAATCGCTAATTTATGTCGCTTCTCATGAGTTAACGTGGAATAAAAAAAGAAGAAAAGAAAAGAAGAAATATTATACACTTAATTTGATTAATCATTCGGATATTATAAAGATGCAGATCTTCACTCTTATTTGGACTCAAGTAAAATTGTAGTTGTATATTTTAATTGTGAACTATAAAAGATTCAACACTAATTACCTATATAAAAATAAATTGAGTTCCGAAAATGTGGTAGTTTTATAAATTATAAACAACATTATGTGAAAATATGTCATCACCAGAGCTTTTTAAAAGAACGCAATACAGTAACAATTTTGAAAATAGCGGGCGGTCTTCAGCGAGATAAATTAAATTTCCGGTTTTTAAGCCGGAGAAAAAACTGGCAACTGGTATTTATAATGTAAACAAAGATGTTATAGACACAAGATTCAATAATGGACAGTTTTTGAGTTATAGTGCATCACAAGTATGCTTACAGACGTACACCATAGCTTAAAAGCTATACATTATTGAGCACTTCTAATTGAATTTGGGTCTATGATCTTTTGTTCATCACAAGCTACATTATTGTGAAAACTAACTCATTTCATCAGGATCTATATTTTCTGTAATGCGGATTCTATTGCTGATACGATCGCGATTGCCACTAATCCACACGTACGTCTATTCAGTGTTATCGTATGCTACTTTCTAAATCTCGTGGAATGAAATCTCACTCGAAGAGACTGAAAATTCCTATCCTGAACCTATCTTGAAAGAAGAGTAAAGTTCAAGAGTGGTGAATTTTCACTCTTTTTTCAAGACAGGCTTTTTTCGAGATTTAGAGAGTAAATATCGTTACGCAAAATTAGAGATTTTTTTGAAGCGTAGATTTCATAAATAACTCATTATCTATGAAGTTGTTATAAAATAACGATCGTGAGACTTGGAAAAAATGCAATTTACAATGTTGCTACGTAGCTCTAGATTTTCAGGTGAAAATAAAATGCGAATTTTAATTTACTGCATGCAATTATCCGACGGAACTGGCACAGCCACAGTGCTTCGATTTATCGACAAAACCTCTTTCTTGTTCCGATCGAGTGGATGCGTACGTCGTTTCGTTCAATGCATCGGACGGTTCGCATGGTCGCCAATTTGCGCTTTGGATGTCGAAAGGAACATAAAACACTTCGTTAGTCTTTCCAGAAGCGAATGACCGTAAACACGAACGATCAAACAAAAAGATCATGTAATTACCATGGTAATGGCATTGAGACTGCACTTGAATCGACTTTTAAAATACAAAATTAAAATTACTAGTCTTCAGTTCTTAAAAATTCTTGTCAAATCTCAATTAAAGCTATGACGTATAATTTTATTTCATTACATTCAATCAAGAAACACGATAGTGGCTCGCGTCAAGTGGGCGCGCAGCGCGAGATCGCCCCGTGTCTTTTACGCGAGTTGCGAGCATCGCATAGTCCTTTATTAAAAAACCGATCTCGATGCATTTCGATGCAAGCACCGGTTTTTCAAAGGCTCGACCGATCGAGTTCTGAATATAAGTTCAATCGAGAACTTGAATCCGAATTATATAAAAAGCATTTATTTTCTCTACGTGTCCTACGAATGTAAATATCGTGATGCGAAATCCGAGATGTTAAAATTATATGTGTAAGATACATCATCGCCTCAAAAAGTCATCTCCTATTTTCATATTTTCGACAATGGCACTATATTGCTCTCATTTAAAAAATTTATTTATCTATAGTTTCATTAGCACTGTATTATATGTCGACATTTCACTTTATAGTTACTTTAATAATACTTTAATAAGTTACTTTTAAATTAAAAGTGTATAAAATAAAAATATAACAGGCCGCTTGACCGCTTGATGTATGAACATCGTTGCGTATGTATGTATTCATGCCGTTATCAAATTCGCGATTTTAACGTCGCGAATTAGTAATATTTTTATTTTAATACAATATTTTTATATTTTTATATACTTTAGATTAAAATTACTTCAGAAACTAAAGTCGCAATCAAAAACACTTTTATTATATAATGTCATCGGTTTCTTTCTGATCTCAAAATATAATAAGATGATCATCGAACTTATTATATGAAGTTTAGCAGCGTCAAGTTTTTTTACATAAAAAATTTTATTATTTTAATAAAATTTTCTCATTTTATGATGCTTCGTCTTTAATTTTTTGAAATTAAATGTTGTATTCCATTGCAAATATAAAAGATTCTTGAATAGAAAAATAAAGGTACATATCACTTTTTATCGTTAATTAAACGTTATATGTTGCAATAAAATATATGTTTCTTTCGCAATTTACAAAGTACAATAGTATATGTTATATGTTGCAAGAAAATATATTTTTTTTGCATTGGTGCAATTTGAAGTTTTTATTTCATTTTTTTTTTTAATACATATATACGTATTACTGAGGGATAATTTATAATAAAAAATTAACAATATTACTACTTGAATTATATTATTTATGTAACGGTTCTTTTTTTAGTTTATTTAGTTTAAGTTTTGTATGGATTTATGATTTATAAGATACACAAACACTCGGCGCCTTTTTTTTGAAAAGGTAAATTTTGTTGAGTATACATATACATCAATTTATTTTAATGTTACAAGTTTTTAAATTTTATAAAAAGAAAATAAAAATGATTTTTACGAACAACGTTAAGATTTAACATTGAAACTGATAAAACTATTTCTTTTTTAGTAATGATACTCAAATCATTATACTATAATAATATTTCTTTATAGAAAATATAATATAAATAGTATAAAAATTGTGAATTTTATGCCAAGTATTTGATGAATTCTCATGTGCTTCTCGTTTCCTGGGTTATTATGTATCGAGAAGAAGGATCATAACTCAAGTTGTTTCGCTTCATGCACTTAAAAACGAGGTACGTGAGATATTATTTTCATTTTAAGTTTGTTCTTTGCACCTTGAATTTACGATCCCGCATCTTGGCAGATTTCGATTTGAAAAAAGCGGTTAATATTTCAGCAGATGTTTCTGGCAGAAAGTATCTGTGGAATGGATACTAAAAATATAAAGTAAAGGAATAGAAATAACATTATCATGGATTAATACAATATAAAAATTCGCTCAATATACGCGTGAGTCAAATTTAATACCAAGTATACATACATGTAATTTATATTAACAGGATGAGATGTGTAGTACGCTTTTAACTTTTATATATGCTTGTGAAACAAGTATTATGCTACAATCCAATTAAAATTGCATGCACATCAAATGAATATAATATAATAATTACATTAAATAAATTATGCAAAATAAATTATTAATGATTTACAAAATCAATCGCATGCAATTTTAATATAAAAGCATAATACAATAATGCCTTTACTTCTCTCGAATATCACAAACAAAAATTTGATTATGAATTGAATTTCCATTGGTTATAAAAAATAATAAATGTCAAGCTGAATGTAAATATTAATTGGCAAATTTTCGATCAGGGTAATACGAAGAGACGCCACGTCAAATAGTTTGACGGAATTACGTCATAATTTGCCACAAACTAATTCCAAGCGAGATCGACGTGCCAACGTGGAGAAATTTAATTTTCGGTCAGCATGCATCCGCCGTTTAATTACGCCAAGTTCGAACGTCTGGCTTCTCTAATTCGTCCAAATAGAGGAGCACGCATGTGGACAGAAGCCAAGTTATATTAGGACGGTCGTGGGTCAATTAAGCGTCGAACTTTGTCAAGCTCCTGACATTAAAGTATATACGTGCCTCTAGAAGCTTGCAAATTACTTCGTAGATGCTCTTCATGCCCATAAGTATTTCAAGTCCCAGATATTGCAGTAAAAAGATGTAATAGATCTCAAACTTCACTAACTCGTTTCTTACATCAATGAGAAATATTTCTATGAAAAATAAAATATATTGGAATTATAGAAAGTATTGACGAGATTATACTAGTACATACATCTTGAATAATTTTTAGTACGAGAAAAGGAAATAACGTATTTTTTTTAGATCGAATTTTTAAGATATAGCATGTCAATTTTAATTATAGTATTCCTTTCCGAATAATTTGAGTGCAATAAGTGATGAGCAAGGCGAACGAATTTCCACTAGGATTTGATGATAATTGAGAAACGTTGTCAGAGGTATATCGGGGTGAAAACCCCGGATGTTGAGTGACTACTGCTGGACTCTAAAACGTGAAATCAATTTAAAAGCACATAAAAACAAAAATTAAACGTTTAAAATTTTTTATTTTCTAATTTTAATAAATTTTCGTTATATTGGAAATAATTTCTTTGCTTTATGTCCCAAAATCTAATGGAAATATTCTGATGGTAGATTTGGACTTAGCATTGAGAATTATTTTAGAAATCATCTTTATATGCTCTTGCATAAAACCTTGTAAACTATAGTGTTATCATTTGTCTTACCAATATTCTATACGGATAATTATGATACGTGAGGTGCAATGAACATAGCTACATTTCAGTAACAGTTTTACAATCGTTTCGGAGGAATATAATTTCGACTAATGGATCCTACAATTTTTAGAAGTCGTTTTTTTGCTGCGTACGCATGCTTTTTTAGGTCAGCAGTAAATTGCAGCTTGTAAAAAGATCGGTTGCGAGCGCAGAGTCATATTCGCTCGGTCGACAGATCTAATCGAGCAACGCAGCAAACTCGAAGAGTAATGATCCTCAGCGACTCGCCTCTGCGATTTATCGACACGACTTGAGTGACGTTAGCAGACATTTAACTTCGAAGACGAGCGAAACTTCGCGATGCTTCTTACGAAAAAACGTACTCGTTTCCTCGTTTCCCCACCGCTTTTGTCAGAAAAATAAACGTGGTTGATGCACGACGTATATTGTCCGATTCAATTGCAAACTCGACGTAAAAATGGCTGCCAAAAATACGAGATAACACATAAACCAATAAATCTCAGAAAGTACTGTTTCCTATACGTGTCTATCTGTTCGAAGGAAAAAAAATGAATTACAAAAAGAATTGCTCCTTATATCCATAGGGGACTATCACGCGAACGATATTGAAATATCCCTAGCAAAGCGTGGGAATGACAAAATAAATTGTCTGTAAGTACTAGAGAGTTCAGCAAAGCGGCAATGATTCCGAAGAATGCCGGAAATCGCTCATGCCTATGGGCTGGCCTGGAAGAAAATTGTTGCGCTGCGCCACACACTGGCATAATACATATATATATATATATATATATATATATCTCGAAAACGCCGCGTCAGCGTCAACACGAACCTCTTCGTAGGGCTCGCTCGCGACATTCGTTATAATTCGACGTGACGTTGGATATAAAGGAACGTACGTCGCGCCGAGGATGAATTGTGGCACAGGATTCCACGGGATAACCCGGCGCGATATTATAAAACTGTCGTAACACGTGGCGATCATCCCCTTTCGTATTAAATCTAATGTCGCCTTTGAAAGATGGCGAACAGACAGACGCTCGTGCAGTGTGGCGATCCCAAGGCGTTTGTCACGTCTGTCATTTCATGGAAATTTATGTCTCCTCGAAGATCACCTACGCACAACAAACACCACCAAACGATTGCGCCATCGCATCGCATCAGTACTACCGGCGCGATGTAGCGTGGCGCAATCGTCTCTCGCGTGTCTCGCATCCATACTTTATGCCAATCTTACCGGCGCGGCGGACGCCCCGGGCGCTTTCAGACGGAGAATCCTTCCATTTACTTGGCCCACCTGCCTCTCTCAACCCGATCGAAATGACTATGGAACAGCGTGCCCGCCGTTCGCTCGCTCGCGTTTATTCCTTCCTGCATTGATTCGTAGCATCGTAGCCTACGGATTCTCATTTTCTTCCCTTCGAAATCACAGTGATCGCGAGAACGAATGACTTAATCAACCCTCGCCCTCCCTCGCGCCGCCCGCGCCGTGCCAGTGATTGCCGGACAAGCGAATTCAAATCGCCTTGGTTAATCATTAGTACAACGGATGGGATTCAGCCGTCGAAGAATTATTATACATACGCGGAGGGATGCTCTTCAATGATCAGTATGATGCATCTCGTGCATACGATGTGCAAGTAAAACACATTCACGAGAGCATAGAAGTACTGCAGACACGTAGCGCAGTCGTGTGACCAATAACAATCCGATTTTACTGGGGTATGCGCGTGCTGCGTCCCGTTTCCGCTCGGACCAGGAAACAGCTATTGTGCCATGAGTGCAGTGCCGACGTCATCCGCCTTCTCAATGGCATTAGTTTAAATTTGAATTATCTTAGTTGCGTAAATACACGTATTGTGTGTACACGATAGAAATAGTGAGCTTTGGTCGGTAGTGAGACTCTCTTAATAGATACATAAGTCATCGCTCGCTGCGATTCAATAATTATAATATCTATGAGATAAATATTTGTCTATTCTGAAATAATAAATGTTATTTCAAATGTTAAAAATAAATGACGAGTAAATTCAATATAATGTAAACATTTAATATAAATGACATGATTAATGTTAAATATATAATTAATCCTTCGTACACACGATGAGTTACTGGTCTCTCGGATTAATTTTTATCATTTTTAGATTCGGTTTTTCATTTTTTAATTAATTTATAGTTGGACCTAATGATAATATAAAAATTGTATTTTTATAACTATGGTTAATAATATATATCATTAAATAGATGATTTTATAGTAACTCTTAAACTTACCACACAATACAAAACTATCATTTTAATGATTAGTTATATAGCTATAGAAAAACAATTTTTTACATTATTATCAGATTAAAAAAGGTTAATTCTAAATTATAAATTTATCAGAAAATGAAAAATCGGGCCTTATAAGTATACAAAAATTATTAAGTAATTCTTATACTTTAATGTCTTTAGAAAATATTTATAAAGACTCTCTATTAAACTTCTCTATTAAAAAAAAAAAAAGAAAAAATATAGAATTATTTAACCAAATGCTCTAGCCTGTAGTAAATATGCACATGAATGACTCAGTCATACTGTACTTATTATTCATAAAATCCTGTGTTAGAAATTGGATCATCGAAAGATTTCCAATTATCAGGTATATAAACACTTTCATCAAAATATGTACACAAAAGACGGTTTTATTGAAATATTTAAAAATTTAGTAAAATCTGAAAAAATAATTTTATTATATCATAAAAATAATTATAAAGGACGCTTAAACTGTTTGATTTAAGATTGCTAGAATGTTAAAATTTTTTTGCAGTATTGCTCATTAAGATATCTACGTATGTTAATTTACTTTTTATAGCGTAATCTTTATTTATCTCATTTATAGTAATAACTCGAAAATTATATTTTTTAGAGGTTAGATCGATATAACCGACCAAAAAAATAAGTAATTTTTAAGAGCGGATTACCGAACAAATAAAAAAGCTGTAGACTTGTGATTTGATACTTTATTTAAATATATGTAGAAGATATAAAATATGCAAAATGAAAGAAAAAAAAA
>Ga0157364_1001971_pt1 | contig 18438 bp, 3 predicted proteins | sample AttsexASBM2_FD_111476 | JGI IMG/M metagenome (GOLD analysis project Ga0157364, IMG submission 111476) | Fungus gardens microbial communities from leaf cutter ant in Ribeirão Preto, State of São Paulo, Brazil - Atta sexdens ASBM2 | ecosystem: Host-associated > Fungi > Mycelium > Unclassified ...
CCTCGCCTCGCCTCGCCTCACCCTGCCTGCTGCATATAGAGAGACAGTGCAACGCGCCGTACAAATCCAATCCGAAACTCTCGTTTGATTATCAAGCGAATTCCCACGGCCGATTGTAAATCAACTGCTGTACCGTGCCGGAGGATCATACTGATGTTTTAGATTGGACGGTATGGCGCGGTGTACGAATATCGAAAATTTGACCTTTTTCGCGGGGAGATACGCATGGCGAAAAATTTGATTGAACATTGTCGTGGGGCGCAGCGATGCGAAACGTAAAATGCCAAACGACGTTTCTGACAGAGAAAGATTTGTTTGAAATTCGATTTGCAGTTTGCTGTGTGATGTATTCGTAAAAAAATAAGGAAAATCTTTTAAAGTCGTTTTAAATATTGTCTATTAGTATCAATAATCATAAGGAATATAACGATTACGACGTTTTTGAACTTTAAATAAGAAACACGATTTCTATCTCATCAAAAGAATGTCTGTATAATAATTTATAAATTTTGTTTAATATTACACGTTAAAAACAGCGTGATTAATATTATTAGAGAACTGTTAGACAAATTAATACTATTTAAATTCTAATATAAGTGAGCAATGTTATCGACTGTAGAAGAAAAATATTAGACTAAAATACATTATTTTTCACGTCTTTCCTGAAATAGAGCAAATTTTTAGACACCCTAGAAAGTTATTTTAAAATGTATCAAAACTAAGCAAGGTAGGATTGAATTATTACAATTGGTTATATTAAGAATTTAAGATTTTATCGGTAAGGAAAAATTTTTTAAATGCAAAGTTTTTATATAATATAATAATTTTAACATCCCCGTAGAAAGTTGTAGTTATATTCAAGCAAAAGCGTTAAGGAAGCGAGAGATATAAGTTGGCTGTTTAGAATGCTACAAATGAATTCACTGAATAATGCAGAATGGTAGACGGTAACTGTACGAGGGCAAGTGTCTCCGATTATAACAAAAGTGAGGGGCTCGCAGCCCGGCTCATTTGTTATTAACCGGCGCGAAGGAGCGTTGAAGTGCAGAAAGACTTCGAACACGACTTCACACTTTGACTCCCGTGGCCCTTGGTAACTTTAGATAATTACCGGTGAAACTTCTGCGAAGAATCTTACGTACTTTCTCGTAATATTCTCGGAGTACGTTCTTTCACGATTCATCGTCATCGATAACATTGCGTTGAGCAAATTGAGGCAAAGTGAATTTTTTTTAAACATAATACATAAAAACAAACTTATTTTTTTTAATTAATAATAGAGAGAATATTCTAAATCTTGTAAAATAATCTCTCATTTTTACTTGAGATATATTTTTATGGCATTTTGAAATATTTATCTGATAAACAGTTTCGAAAAAGATAAATCGTCCTTAATTAATATGTGAATCGTTATTTTTTAATTACGATTTTTTAAATCTAAATGCAAACTCTATTCACTCAATAACGATAATTTATTCACACGTTAATTTTTTTGTCTAAAAGATTCTCTATAAGTAATAGTTAATTAGTATATATTTCTCTGTGCGTGTGTGTGTGTGTGTGTGTGTGTGTGTGTGTGTGTGTGTGTGTGTGTGTTCCTTGCAATTATTTTTTCGGGATCAATCATATCGACAACATGAAGATATAAAGTACAATTCGGATCGAAGAAAAGAGAAACTGATCATTACTGGTGTCGTCGTTGCGCAAAATATGGAACAGATAGCTAGCTATGTAGGTAGATTTAGCCTGACGCGGCTCATTATGATTTCAAGCGAAAAACACGAGTCTTGAAGCGCGAATCGTCTAAGAGATCGCTAAAGGGAATTTATGAAATTTCCTAATTTAATATTCTCTCTCTCTCTCTCTCTCTCTCTCTCTCTTCTCTTTTTCTCTCTCTTCACTTCTCTTTCTCTTTGGTTCACAGCCGCCCCATCGTAGTTTCTCCGTTAACTCTTTCCGTGGTGATTTTTTACTCTCAATGCAAAACTTGATTAAGCGACTGAGAAACGACATTTCGCTACAGTCGCGCTAACGAAAGGCAGAATAAATTAATGCGATTCTGACAAAATTCGGACAGCGCTCTTGTGCGATCAGACGTCGCGCTTTTGCGCCGTTTCTAATATTATTTTGCTCGATTTTGCGTCTCGACGTTTAATAAAAGTGTAATGCTTCGAAATCTCTTTGAAATTCACATGCGATTTCAAGTGCCAATAAGATAACGCTTACTTTATGCACATAATATTACATCCTTTAAGCCGTTCTTTAATTTAAACTATCTCCAATTTCATTCTCGTTTTAATGTTGATGATCCATTTAAAATTCATTACTACAGAGGTATTTGTCATACTCAAATTTTAAAACGTTGATATATATATATATATATTATATATTATTATCTATTAGAAGCATATAGCTCAAATTATCTCTTAAAATAATAAAAATAATAAAAATATTTAATATAAAGTTTATAGAAAACTATAGGAGTAAAATTATTATATTATACATGACAAATTTTTTTTGTTTCTTGAATAATTGTCTTGGGGATACATGTAAGAATTTAAAAAAAATTCTTATATCTAATTATAATTTTTCATATTATTGTGCCTACACATATTTCAATCAATACGTTCATATATATACATATATATATAATTTCTTTAATAACTTATAATGACTTTTTTCACCGAACCATTAATAAAATAATGGCTTTATAAAATTTTTGAACTATTTCGCTGTTTGTACGAACCTTTTATGTCTTATATTTAATACAACATCATATATATTTGATTAGAATTGAAATTTACATTGGTAATGACTATTAATAAAGATAGACGATGTATGTTAGTCAGATTGATTTGATAAATACATTTCGATATGACCGGGAGCTCTTATCACGACACGTATCTCAAATAGTGTTGAAAAGTGTTAAAAAGAAATAATATGATGTTGAAATTTGGGTCGACGCATTGACAACTCTTGCTTTCGTGAGATCAATGGCCGAACTGGAGTTGCTGAGGTCAGACAGAGTTCAACATGCCTGTCAAGGAGACTGTTAAATCAGTGAATAATAATCAATTATTGCGCACCTATGACACCGAAGATAGCTTCACTCGACGGCGAGACTTCGCACGCTTATCGAGCTCTTTTTGTCTAGACTGTGTCTATAAACAAATGCGACGCTTTCTATCCGAGATCGCATGAAAATTTCACTCTAGCGTTCCTACATAAACAATGAAACGCTATAAATCACGATGGTACTATTTATTATCTACATAGAATATATGGCCAAAAATATTTAGAGTTTATGACACCAGCACACTTGCGTGCACACAGCCAGGAGAAGATATTGTTAAATAATAAATTAAATGCGGAAAATAATCTCGCGCAGGAGAGATTTTTTTCTGGATAGCGTGTGAAATTGCGCTATTCAAGTTGTTCATATCCAATAAGGTAAAAATTATATCTTCTAAAAATATCACTCATTATTTTAAATGCAGTTACAAATTACTATATGATTATATATATGTGTAAAGATTCTTTTGAGAAAATTCTTTATAACACAAATTAAATGATAAAGACTACGAGTCAATGCTGGATGTTAGGTGCTAATAAATAAATTTTAATCTTACAATAAATTTGAAAACAAAGCTAAATATTTCGATATTAGGCCATTCTCAGTAACATAATCTGATGAAATTAAATTCATCGATTTTTAATTTAAAAATTAAAAAAATTTTTTTTTTATTTGTTAGTAATAAATTTTTAAGTACGAAACAAAAACAAAACAAATTTCACCATTACTTGCAGGAAAACTCGTTTATGTATGCAAGATGAGAGCAACAATACTGAGATATTAAGTAAATAATATAATATTGTAACATTTTATTTCTCTTTTCTCGCAATTCGACGACATACTAATTCGGCAATCGATAATGCAAGGTACATCAGAATTATCGCCCGAATCAATACATATTGGTTACGTTTCATTGCTATTTCGTAATCGGTACTCATCATGTGACGCGAGAGAAGAGTAGTAGAATAATTTAGTAATATGCCTATATGATTTTGACGTGCTAATGTACACGTTGCTCAAATCGAACGGGCCAAATGATCCGTAAAAGACCAAAAAGACGAGGAAAAAAAGTGACAATTTAGCGCGGCTGTATTACATTTTTTTATCGCCCGTATAAAGTTATAACTGAAAGAATTGTCGAAATGTGTTTTTTGCAACGGATTCTTTAGAAATTCATGTCGTAACGTTGCAATGCGTGAGACGTGACCATGTAAATGTCACTTATCTCGAGGCTGTAACGCTATGATATTTAAATGCGACTAATCGATTTATGGTATTTACAGTAGAGTCGAAATTGACGGGTGCCGAGCGTAAAAATCAGTGCTTTCGTAACCACTATATGTCGGGGATAGCCACGTTCATTGGCTACGTCCTGTTCCGCCCCCGCAGCCCCGCCAATCAGACCGGCGGCTTTCTCTCATCGATCCAAACCATCCACACTATACTCAGCCGCCATGCTCAGTTCTCTTGCTCGTTCTCCTATCCTTCTCCGTGCAGCGATCTGCTATAAGACAGCAATGTAAAGCCACACGAGGTAAAGGAACGTTTAACGTTGTCAATCGTCGACGTTTCCTCTTCGCGTTCCACGAACGATAAGACAATCAGATCGGTGGGTGGCAATTAAAAAGATAGAGCGAGGCTTGTTTAAAGAGGATTTGTAAAAATACTTTCATATTGTTCTCGTTATATATTAGAAATAATTAATTCATATGTTTGACATTACTTTGAAATTGTAGAAAATCTTGGCATTTTTGTTCAGAAAGATAAATTGGATAATTGGAATGATTTTATGAATTGTATAATTTTTGAATTGGCTTAAAAATAATATATCTGTATAGTTGTGAATAAAAGTAAGAGTACCGATTTATACGTTATTTAGAGGATCATTCATATGACGATGATTTTTATTAGTGAGTAGCACACACGCACAAAACATAGATTCGAGTCAATGACTTTTGTGTGCAACTGTAACGGTGAAAGAAATAGGTCATGAGAGAAAATAAGAGATATAGCAGGTGAAAAGTAACGATTACGAATGAATTATAGAAGAGTTTGCGTGCGTGTATGTGCGTGTATGCATACGCGCATTTGTGTAATTTTACTTGTGTGCGTGAATAATCATAAATTTAGTAATTCATTAGACGCCTTAAACATCAAAGTCAATTAGTTAGAAATGGTAATGGACTTGGAATTCCGTGCAAAAACAAACTCATTAGTTTCTCATCAACTAATTACGATTGGCCATTGAAAATCGTCAGTAATTTCGTCAACATTTACGCTACAATTTTACATGTTTACGCTTTATACTTTTGAGCGCGCGAGTAATGATAGCGGAGGAATGGAAATATTAAAAGGAGAAGAAGCGCAATCTGTAAGTATTTCAAGTACACAGAATCGATTCATCAAAATCAAATAGGTCTCATAACTTTAATTGTTATAATACTGGCCAATACTGGCCAACTATTTTGAGCTTTATGTAAAATTCATATCGCGATCGTTGTTTATTGTTTGCTGCACACCACAATCAAACACACGAATGCAAACGTAACCTGTAACTGTCGGTTTATCTTCTCCGTCGAAGAGCTTTAATTTCTATTAAATGCTAACTCCAGCTCTCGTGATATCATTGTGACTCTAATATAAAAGCATTACGTTGTCCTTGCACATATGTATCTACTTGCCACGTGCAAGCGCAGGTGCGGACGTAGTCGTTAATTTTTTTCCTCTTGTCCGCATCGTCGACTCGCGACGATTACACGACTATAAATCATACGTTTGTTTTGCCTTCATTTTCGTACACATGTTATATTGCTATGACATTTTATTGATACGATCAGCACAGAAAATTACGCATATTCATCTTTTGTATTATTTTTCAATGACTTTATGCTGATTATAATATTACGTAATTAGAGTATTCCCGTAGGGTAGCATAATATCGTGTGTATGTTTGCGTATTAAATTTTTTTTTATATAATAAAATATAATTATTCTTCTAATATTAGAAATTCGCATCTGCATTTTCAATATATTATATATATAAGTTTCTTTTATTTGCAACACAAAGGGATAATTATTACTCGACAAGGGCAATCAAAAGTCATCTCTATCGATAACGTAATAATGATCGGACATTTTCGCGAAAACGATATTATTGCACGCTGCTGTTAAATGCCGCGTGTGATCAAAAATTGATACGCCGTTGCATATTGTCGCGGAATTCGCTAATTTGCAGCATTATATTCTCGCTTGAACGAACGTGAGAATTTTCGCCATTATAGAGATTGTATTACTTTTTGCTTTCACGATTTTAGCAGTTTTAAAAGTTGAAATATTAGAGTGAATTATATTTACGTTTGATATTTTATCTTTAGACATTTTAAAATTATTAACGTCGATTAATAAGCTAAACTAAAGAAATAGAGTTTGCATGGAGAATAAAATATTTGATTTTTATTTGATTTTATTATGCTTAGAATAGATTTAGAGTCAATTTTTTATCTGGAAAAAATCTCTGTAATGAATTATAAAATAAGATTACAAGATTCCTATTTATTTGCTACAGAAACATCGCACACGCGGAATTCCGGGATGTCATGCTCAATTGTTACTAAATATGATCAAGTGATATATATTCTTGCGTAATCATTCCTCATCCATCATAAGTGCCACTCGTCAAACGCGGGTGTTGCTTTCCCAGACGAAAAGGATAACACTTTCGGTAACGTAGAAATTACGAACGATTCGCTGAACAGGGATGAAAATTAAGAGGAAGCAAATGTGCAGGAAATCGATAGGATGCATTTGTAAGCATTTTATTTTCGTTCAAATCTGTATGTTAGTATTTTATCTATTTTGTCAAGTTTATCAAGTTTATCAAGTTACTGATGTCTACAAATATTCTGTGAAATAAAAGGAAAGTATTTTCTTCAAAGAAGTTACGCGTTATTGTTATCATGTTATTACAGTATATTGTGAAATGTCGATTTAATCGAAGTATTAAGACATGAAAATAACGCGTAGCTTCTTTGAATGAAAAAAAAATATTTTTTAAATCGGCCTTGCTTATGTGTTACTTTACTAGCTATTCAAATAAGTGACAATCAAGATCTACGTATATATATAATTTTTTGCATTTAATATTATATGAAATAATTGGAAACAGAGAAGTAATCGTAATCCTTTATATCCTTAGTTTTACATCCGATTGTATTGATGTTATTTTGTGGAACAATATTTTTAATTTGATGAAACAGCAGCAGCCGTAACATATAATTAAAAAGAAATTATGTGATTGTTTAATACTCACGTATACTATTTGTAGAATTAAATATAATTATTTAAAATTATTATGTATGAGAGTATGAAATATTTTAAATTGTGTCTGGTATTAAAATAATATGTGTAGGATATTGTATAATGCATAGTGCATTGTTAAATATGATTTGGCGATGTAAGAATATAATCCAAAAATTTAATCAAATTTTAAAATGTTTGTGATTGTGATTACTTTTTATTTATATTTTATTTATAACGATAAGAGTTAAATATTATATATATAATTATTTCAATTATATGCAATGCAATAATATATATATCTAGAGATACAGCTGTGATTCAGTTTTGTCTAATCTTATTTGTGACCTTTTTATATTATACGCGAAAAATAAGTTCAGTTCTCGGAATTTATCATTATTTCCTAGATTAATGTCATTTAGAATTTTAAATTCAGGTCGATAAGAATTGCAGCATTTCGTATGAATTAACTTAGGGACGATGTTACGCGCAACGATCGTTGGAACATAATTGCGTACGGACGTTCTGTCTAGTTAACACACGGCTGCAATAATACGCCGCATATATGGCGACGGTAGACATCATCTAATGGAGGCTTCTCCCAGATCGACTCCCGCGCACCCATTCACGCTCCCCTCAAACGAGCTGCGCCACTCCCGGACGAAATTCGACCGTTCATTTCTCTCTCTCTCTCTCTCTCTCTCTCTCTCTCTCTCTCCTCTCTCCCTCTCTCTCTCTCTTTCTCTTGTCTCCCTTGTTCACCAGTCCGTCGATTCTCCCTCTTTGCAATCATGTCTCCATCACTCTTCTATTTAGAATACCGTTCGCTGGGACCACCTTCTATCTCTGGATCTGCCTGTCGATTTATGCTTTCACTGATTTGCACTTAGGATACCGCCCGTCCGTTTCACTCCTCTCTTGCTCTTCTTTATTGTACTTTACTGTATTTTGAGTCTCGTCCTTCCATTTTTTTTTGCATGAATTTCATTCTTTCTTTGCAGAATGTGTATTAGATCTATATTTGTTCACATCCATTAAATCTTATTATCTTAGCTATAAATATCTTTAAAATATACTTTCTCTCACTAGGACTATATTATCCGTTTATACATACATGCGCGTCTTGCATTTTTGCTTGATTATTTTCTTCATTTCTGTAATTCCCTCATATTTTTTCTTCTTTTTGTCAATTTAAATAATTTTTCTCCGTTAAACCTTTAAATGTGTATGGATCTTTGCTACTTTCTTGATTCTTTGCTTGCGAAAAGTGTCGTGCGAAATATGTTTAATCTGCTTTCATATTTTTAATTAAATTCACATAAATATCGTAATTGATGCAGCCAAGAGTACATTTTTTAATTAATTAATGCTTTTATACATTGTAATCTCACAAGTAAATGTAACTGATTGTAATATAATATATTCCATTGCAACGAGAAACATGACATTTAGCATAAAAGTTATTTTTTTTATTTATTAAAATATGAAATGTTAAAAGTGCACTCTGATCGAAAATACATTACCTTTTACTGCATCATCACGTATGTTAATACAACTGGATATTTGATAAAATCATTACGAATAAAAAATGTAAATGATAAGTAATTGATTTACATATTTAATGCTAGGTGACGCACGAATAATCGGAAAATATGGATAAAATTTTATATTTACGCATAATAGAGTTCTGTGGCGGTACGATTGCGATTTAAAATATGCAATTAGTGTTTTACGGGAAAACACTGTGGGGGTAGAAGGGATACGGTACCGATCTCATTTTACCGGCGTTAATCATTACATACGTATAAAATAAAATACATGGTCATTAAATAAAGGATATATAAAATTCATCTCTGATTGCCGTTTCATACTTAAAACTGAAACTGTAGTGATCTCTATAGCAGTTACATTAAATAAAATTATAAGCTGGAATGATATATATATATATATATATATATATATATATATATATATATGTTGTCATGAGTATAAAACAAATCAATTTGTCATAAGCAATTTTCGAATATATTACTAATTGGCGCTTTTTAAATTCAATTTAATTTACGTTGTGTTTATATTACAAATATAACGCATAACGAAGAAAGAAACATATTTGTTACATTAATTTAATGTAATTTTTAATGTTCCTACCACTCAAGCGAGATACCTGCCGAAAATTAAGCAGAATGGAAAACGGATTTGCATTAAACATTTGTGCTGTTAATATAATTACCATTATTTCGCTGATAATTATTGCTCTAATTTTACTATTGAAATTTATTATCGCGAGTTTAAAATACGGTATGGTTTAAATTCTTTGTCGAACATGAAAAGCTCGCGATTGGATAATCTATTATGACAAATCAAATCCGCAACTATGTTACGCGTTGAACATCACAGGGAATGGACAGCGAAAGGGTCCGAGGCGGAATACTGTGACATGTTAATTTACCACCCCTATAATTGGAATAGTAGTAATGCACTTAAGGAAGGATGAGAGTAAATAGCGCGTAGCAGGTCGGTCACGTGGCGGCACGTGGCGACACGTGTCGCTGACACTCGAGTGCGGCCATCTCTCTTGTTAAATTTCACGATATCCGTTATAGTACAGCGATTCGAGAGGCATACGTATGTTTCTTTACAAGTGCAAGTCTCGAGATAACATAGGTCCTAATATTAACGATTCACAACAATATCATACTTATCTTATTTTAAAAATCTTCTTATTTTAAAAATCTTCTTAAAACAAAATTTTCATTTTTTATCATTTTTTTAGGATAAATTTTTGTATCTGTGTGTCTATATTCTCGTTTCACAAAGTTAATAAAATTTTAGAAGCAGTGTTCCCTTAAATCCTTAATTTATTTAGCCAAATGACTAACAAAAATATCAAGTTATCAAGTTTAAATGAATTACTTTTCATCTTGATTTTCAAACATTCGGGACTTTTGAAGTGAGAGAAAGATAATGTGTTTCGAGATCCAGAGGTTTTAAGGCTTGGACTTTACGCCCTCGTGGTACACAGTCGATAATCCAGCCCTGATCCTTACGACCTACCGTCAGGACCATATCCTTCCTACCCATGCCGGGTTCGTGGGCATATCCCCATTGGGGAGATGAGCGCATTAAGAAAATTGAAACGTCGATTTGTCCTCGAAACTCGGCCTGACGATAATTTTATTAAGACCATCGTTTCTAGGGAGAAGGAATCGTGCCGCGCCGCACGAGGCCCGCAGCGTAGTAGGATATTTCGCGGTCGATTTCAGTTATCCGCCAATGATGTTAATTTAAGCCGACACGGTATATCCGGCCGTCTAACTCAAATGCTTAACTCGAAACCTTTTTTTTTTATGATATCATCGAAAAGTGAGGGAACATAAGTATATTAGATTTCTAAAGGATTCTATTTGATACTCTTTACGATTCCGTCTCTGTCGACTTTGCTCGAGAGATTTTCCTTGAGAAAGTTTGATGTAATGAAAAGCCAAGATTTTTATTATATCACAATTTTTCAATTTAAATTACTAACGGAGACTTCTTTTCATTCACCGTTATCATTTTCTTCAGTCGGTTTTTTTAACTACTTGTCAGAATTGTTCAGTAGGCAAAGAAAGCTTAAAGTTCAATGATCAAAATCTAAAATTTAAAAAACATAAAAGGATTAATAAATTAATAAAACAATTACAAACACGTTCTGAAATTGAAATGTTTAACAATTATTTTATTATTTGAAGAATATTGCAGAAGAATCATACGATTTCTTATAATAAGAAGGAATATATATATATATATATATATATATATAAAATCTAAAAAATAAGGAGTTTTTACAATATCGTTTATCCAGATATGATGAACGCCAAAGTCACATTATATTCTTCTTAACAATTAATTAATTAAGAAAAGGATAACGGCTTTGGCGTTTACCGTATCTGGATTTACGTTATTGCAAAAATTGCTCCCTAATATTATAATTTACTGACACTAACTAAGTAACAAGATTCACGCGAATAAAGGTAATCGAATTTTTGCGTGCAGTGGTGAAAGATAAGAGAAATATTCCAAGTACGAAATAATCGGCAATAAAGCAACATGGTGTACCATCCTGTTTATAGAATGACACATATTCATGTGATGTTTGCTCTACCCACGCACCACGCGCTCTTATCCACATGCTGTTGTGTTCGAGCAGGTGCACCACCGTGCCCCTTCACCCCAACACACGTTCGTCCCTCTCTGTCAAGATACAATCGTGGCGTAAACATATGGTCATAATAATAGACTCTTGATTTTGACGAGGGGTGCTCCCTATGAGTGTCCCGTGATTGTTTCTCTAACGTAAACGTAAAATGTATAACCGGTATAACCACTCATAGACACATTCTGCCTAACAAGTGAAAAAGACTTTGTGGCACAGGGTGTTGCCATTCTTTGACTTTGCCATTCTATATCGAGTCAAAATGTTGCAGACTTGAACTAGACTATTTTTCAGACAATTTCAAGTTAATCTTAGGGAAAATTCAATTGGTCACTCTAGGAATCAAATAGAATCTATCGTCAGTAAGAGCAATGACAAACGATGCGTGTACACGTACGAAGCAACTGATCGTTGTGTTTCCCTATAAATGGGGATTCTAAAACACGCGCATATATACCGCAACAACCTGTACACGCACAACGACGACTGTGGGTGGCCGCACGGAAAGGTGAACATTATTCCCATACCATTCTCTCCGCGGTTTAACGCTCTTATTATTATTTTTATTAGGGTGCCGTGGTATATAATGCCATCAACCCCCATGAGTGCGCGTTCGCAGGAAATAAACCTAAGTGTATAATTACAATAATACTTATCGGGGCACCCTCCGTGGGTTCTCTTCCCTTCCATGTACCCTACCTTTCTTCCTTCCTTCCTTCCTTCCTTCCTTCCTTCCTTCCTTCCTGAGTTCTCGTTCTATCTCCGTCTCTCTTTTCTTCTCTCTTTCCTTCGTGATTAAATGTGGCCCTGTATAATGTGTATACGTGCGTGTACCTTCGAATATACCGAAGGGACGAAACTTAACGAGTACTAAATTTACGGTGGAATAGTCTCGATCCGTTCGCGATTAGGTTAGACAGACGAGCGATGAGTGACTAATAAGTAATTTTCTTTCCATTAAAAAATTGAGAATTAAAACAAATAAAATAAAATCTATCGCTTGGGCATAAAGAGCTTAACACAATTTCCTTGATTTTCTGCTGAAATTTGTGTATTTAACTGATAAATGTTTTACATCCTTGATATTCGAATATATCAGAACGATAAACAAAATACAGACCTCAACGTTGATATTACTATTGTTCTTACAATCTACATATAAATTGAAACTGTTTATTGGACTGAAATCGATTATGTACGTGTACGCATCATTCGCACGTACGATCGCACGCACATTCGACTGTGCTTAACACGCTATAAAATATATCGAGGGCAGTGTCCTTATTCAAGAAGCGCTACACGTGTGACCAGTGTGTGTCGTGTCGTGTCGTACATAGGTTAAAGGATGGGACACGTACGTGTACCGGATGCCGTTCGATTCGTGGGTGAGATGATCGTAACGGCGCGGTACAAACACGGACCATTCCCCATCTGAACTCTATCCGAACTTCGTAATTCTCCCATTTAGGAATTCAGTCACGTATACTGCCGCGCCGTGTTCGAACGCACACACCGCAGAATTGCTTATCTTTTATAGCCGCGTTTGCACGTGTTCCTGATACACGTGTATTTTATGTGTAGAGTATATGTACAAATGTCTATTATATCTTGATATTAAAATAAATTACAGCAATGACATCCAATTACATATATATAATATATATGTTATATAAACAAAATGCAATTATACCAAAATAAAAATCGAACATCAAACGTATGTGTATTATAAATTCTTTTTATTCGATATAAGTACGTACTGGAAAAATGCTATAAAGATCATGGCACACCAAAAACTTAAGTAATAAGCGAATTGGCCAATCACAGTAAAAACCAGTAAGGCTATAATATTTGAATGCAACAATTTCCTTACTGCTTACGGCTTAGTGCTTAAATTTTTTTATGAGCTCTAATTTTCCAAATCTTTCATAAAATCTTTCATAGACCTTTTTTTCTGAATATTCTGCATTTTGAGTCACGATAGCCTTCTTTAAAAAACGCGCAATAATTATTATTTCGACAGAAAGAACAGATATATATGCAGCTGTTTGAATTGTAACAATGCAGCTATTTGAATTGTAGACGTGAAAACAGCGATTATCCTTCTTTTAACTTTTGCTTATCTCTACGAATTGAAAGTATATCACGTTTTTAAGGTAATTCCTTTGTTTCCTATTGAAAATTTCGCTCGGTAATGACAGTGTTATCACTTTATCGGACCTGATATACCATCGTCAAAGTATAGTTTATGCCCTATGCGAGGTTACCTCTATTGCCGGCACATCGTATAAAACGTACAATCAATTTTTGAAGAGGGACATTCAATCGATCTGTCTTGCAGCATGCAATCGAAGACGTTCCCTGAATAACAAACTAACCGAAGCGGCTTTGGCAGCCGATTCGTGCACATGTTGGCTCATGCAGTATTATTTGCCGGATCACTATTTCTTGATCCATTCGCGTTTGCACAAACGAAATGAACTTTCATGTATATGGAAACTGTATATAAGAACGGTATGTATATTGATCTGATTTTTCTTTCCTATAGCAAGATATTCTAATGCAACTGTGTCGCGTACAAGATTAAACCCGATATGTCGAATAATTTGTCATTAGCAAACGCTAAAGGTTGCTAAACAATCGAGTTGCAATCAAATACTCTATAGCCTTAACGCGTACTTAGTAATTATCAATTTTATCATTGTGCGTTATCCGTTTAACCAACGATTATAGTTATCTGACTCTAAATATTAAATACAAACGATACTGTTTGTAAAACTTTATCTCTACCGCTAAAAGAATACAAATCAAATAGAAAAAAATAAACGCTTGTTTACACAAAGGATAGAATCTACTTATTCCGACATAATACACAATAATTTAATAATCAAAAATTTTGCAAGATTATTGAAAAATTCAATAGCGTCAACATTTTTTACACTTTCTTAGGGTCGCAAAATATTTAGCGTCTATTTTTTTTTACTGCCATTTGTAATGATTATGTAATTAATCGATATGCATGTATGATAACTAATAAATTCGCGACAAGTACATTTCTACATTGTACGACATGTTATTTCGTGTAATTTATTTTTTGTTGAAAGTTATGATTGCTAGCTATTGAAGTAACCGAAAACGCAATATACCATTGTGAGAAACAATTATTGGTTCATTAAAATGAAACAAATCGTTAGCGAAGCCATACATGAGAAAGTTTGATAACTATTTCACGCAATCGGAGTGCGTATTGCGAAAGGTATCTCATTTCATCGGTACAACAGAATCACAAACCAATTTGGCACGTTTTTGTTATTCCATCCTTTTATCACGCATAATTGAGATTTTTGTCAAGTATATATATAAGATTATATTATATTCTGTCATTTATATCATACACACGAATTTAATAACAATGCTGTAACTTTTATCTCTGTAAACTTGAAAGAAGATAATTTGTGCAAAAAAATTTCTCTGAAAAACATTTATATGAAAAGTCTGATATATTCAATACAACACTGAGAAAAATGATCTGGTTGGATTAGTAATTCTGATGGAAAATGAACGATCAGAATTTTCTGGTTATGTTTATTAGAATTCTAGTTGAAATAACTAGAATTCTGATTAACATAATTATTCTGATAAAAATAAGAATTCTAGTAGATTTTACCAGAAATATTGTATCAACCAGAATTCCAGTTATCTCAACTAGAATTCTAATAAATTTAACCGGAAATTTCTGATTCGTCCATTTTCAATCAGAAATTTTTTTCAATGAAGTACCGTTTTCTTTAGCTTCTCATGAATGTTCGAAATTATTATAAATATCGACAATAAGAAAACTATGGTTTTTAATAATTGCGCGATAGTTATTTTGCTTTTAAGTGAAATAAAAATTGAATTTCTTCTTTTTTAATTGAAATGCGCGATTGAATTTTAGTATTCTATCGTGTTTGAACTACACCATAATCTTCATAAAGTAGGGAACGATAAAATCGATGCAACGGAAACTTCGAGAGACAAGACGGAAGTGTCGTTCGTCTATCTAACCATCCACGTTTCACTGTTACACGACAAGAAGACCCTCGTGGTGTCCAGAACGGCGGTTTACATGCACTTGTATACGCGCGTGTAGATTTATTTATAGATGGAAGGCAAGGTCTACATAGATTTACCTGTGTAAAAGCCGCATGGCACAAGACATATCACAAACCCTATATCGAGCTATATTGCAAGGTTTTGCGTGACATTTGTGTGGATACTTATAGGGAATTCGAAAATGGAACTACGTTTGATTCAAATGCGCATATTATTTGTTTCAAAGCTAAGTATGAAACTGTTTGAAAATGTATTGCTGCAGCTGATCATTTAGACTTATTTATGTTAAAATCAAAGATATTGGAATTGGAAGAGTGGATGATTTGTGTCCATAATATGGAATACGAATTAAAAATAAAATGTCTTATATTTAAATCTTATTTGTAGAATTTTATATATAAATAATATTTTTATAACGAATGTTATAATGAATATTATAAGAAGATTTTATTTGTAATGCTTTCCTCTTTCCTAAATTAATGCAAAAGATTTGTTACATACACATAACATAGCGCACGCATCTGCAGAATGAAATTGAGAACAAATTATGAAAAATAAAAATATAAAATTGAAGCAAAAATTTTTTTGACAGACTAATTTTTTAGCTTTTCTTAATACAAAATTTAAAAAAATGACAAATCTCTTTTGTATCTCAATCCAATGAAATGAAAAAGCTGTTTGACGTTGTTATTTCATAACTATTTTAAGTTTTCCAATAACTTTTTTTAAATTCTTACTAATGATAACAATAGGAATAAGAAGTCGAAAGTTGATCTGATATAGTATAAAAAACTAGTAAGTTTTGACTAGTAGTCAAAGAATCTCGGATCTCCCCTCAAGAGATATTCATGGAACTAGCTTTCTTTTATCTTCTTTTATATATAGTGCTCTTTTCTGTTAGAATTACATTTTCGAAGAGTGTCTTTACCCATAGTAGTACGCCATAATTTTCAATTGCGCAAATTAACATTTTCGTTCTACGCGTCTCCATGAAACGTAATAAATAAGGGGGCCAAGTGAGTAGTAAATATAAATCAGGAGTGATTGGATGTAACCGGGGGTGTTATGTGTCCCCAGCGTCCCGTGTGCGGGATCGTCCGCGGGTCTTCTACGACTAAAAGAGAGAAAAAGAGAGAGAGAGAGAGAGAGAGAGAGAGAGAGAGAAAGAGAGAGTGAACACATTCGGCAAAACGTAGGTGAAACGATCGTGAAACGATGAACTGTCTTCGTATAGTGATGGGGCTAAGCTATCTAACTCCTTTTATAATTTTTAAACAATTTTAATATATTAGAGATTATTTATTTCAAAAGAAAACCTACAAAATGTTCGATAATAGAAATAATTTGTAATTCTTCAAACTTCAAATAATTATTCCACTCTGAATAATTGATTTACTTGTAATAAACAATTATTTGACTAATTAATTATTACTAATTGCTTATTAAAAATAATTTTTTACAAAAAATCCGTGATGAGTTTTCATAATTAGGTCTCGACTAGATATCTGTATATCGAAGTAGAATCTTTCTACTGTTTGTAAAAATTGTTTTGATTAATTGATTATACTATTCATTGTTAAATTGATAAATGCAACACTAAAGGATTTTTTTAAATTAAATAAAATTAATTTTTGTCATAATCATTTTATCATAACTATTTTAAATGCATGAATTTTATTGTTTATAATCTTGATTACAATAAGTTGATTTATATATAATAGGTGATACCTCGTAACGTAACCATAATTTTAAAGAGATTAGGTACATCTACCCATATAACTGCACAACAATTGATATCCAGCGCGAATGCATCGATTTCATTGCTACTCTTATCCACCTACTTTACCCTCACTATTGCGGACGACCATGATCGACGTACTCGACCGGCGTCAATGTGTCTCGGTACTTTGGAGTATTTTGTAGATGTAGACGAGCAATGCACTGTCAGCAGAGTCAGAGTTTCTCACGCTGCTGCTTTCTTTTAATTTCTCTCCTAGCATTCATATCTGTCACTAGAAATTTAATCTTTTATAATTCAAAATGAACCGAATAATATATGTAACAGCGTGGATAACATATATGATAAAATATCCAAATTCGTAACAAGGTTGAGACGTCGCGAATTTATTCTAGCGATTAAATAGGTTATTCGTAGATACAAAATATAATTTTATAAAGAGAGGAAGTTAGAAGAAGCTTTTACTCTTGATTTAATAAATTCTCTCTTTCTCTCTCTTTCTTTAACTCTTTAAAAAAAAATTCTATACAATATAATTCTTTAGAACTCTTAATCTAATAAATTTCTTTTAGAACTCGAATTTTCTCTTCGCGTGTAAATATTGTCTGTACTAGCTTTTCGTATTGACTAGTAATACTTCTGCGCTGCTACTCTTTGTATGTTCAAATTTTTTCTCTATTATTTCTATTTAAACGGAAGATGTAATGACTCTTTCTTATAATAATAAATTTTAATATAAGCGTGCGAATTATTAATTATTAATTACTGATAGTATCTAGATGTATTTATGTCAAAATTTGTTTAAATCCATTCTCTGCATAACTTACTCAATTCTGCTCTTTGAGGGCTTGTCCTAGAGCAGCAATAAATGCTTTTATCTATCTATCTATTTTTGTCTCTCTCTCTCTCTCTCTCTCTCTCTCTCTCTCTCTCTGCAGATATATTTTTAGGTAGTTGAAAATTCCTCTTTTTTAAAAATGTAATCGAATTTGATTTTTGCAATTTTTTTACAACTTTTTAATATTCAACACGAAAAGCGCG
>Ga0157364_1001972_pt1 | contig 18437 bp, 6 predicted proteins | sample AttsexASBM2_FD_111476 | JGI IMG/M metagenome (GOLD analysis project Ga0157364, IMG submission 111476) | Fungus gardens microbial communities from leaf cutter ant in Ribeirão Preto, State of São Paulo, Brazil - Atta sexdens ASBM2 | ecosystem: Host-associated > Fungi > Mycelium > Unclassified ...
TCCCACACAAAAACTCACATATCCTCCAAACCACTTGACCGATTTTCAAAAACAAACCCATTTTAGAAACGTCTTTTAATTACAATTAAAACTATATTTTAAAAACTACTTTTGACAACAAATTTTAATTTTTTCTGGAATCCCCTTCATCATATTTTTTATGGTGGTCTCGGTCACTTCCTCGGATGCCCTCTTTCTTAGCTGTTTTTGGAGTCTGAAAACCCTTTTTCCTTCCAGATCTTTCTTTACGGGTGATATCAAGTCTTTCTTGAAACGCCTAATGACTATTGACACCGTTTTCCTGCAAACTCCCGCCTCCCGCGCAATTTTGATGAAACTCCACTCCGGGTGTTCTTGAAAAATTTTGATTGTGGATTTGCGTGTTTCTACTTCACTTGCTATTTTGCAACTGAGAACAAAGCGATTACGAAACTGTTTCAATCGTTTCTTACATTCATTGCAAAGCCTACTAAATTAAAAAATTATTTTTTTTTTAAAGTGATTTGGAGGATATGTGAGTTTTTGTGTGGGAAGGTTTTTTTCTTGGACAGTCCTTATATTAATGTAATTTGAATGTAAAAGTGAAATATAAATATTTCGAATGAGAGATAAAATATATATTTACAGAGTACAATAAAGAACAGAGTACAATAAAGTATCATATAAATATTTCACGGCTTAATCGATTTCTATATTTATAATAAACACATCTATCTTCACGTCAATTTGTACGATGACTTTAATGTGAATCAATACGCACTGAATGTCCAATTGAATTGACTATAAGATATATACATGGAAAAAACGAATTTTGCTGAAGTATCTAAAAATATAATACTTAGATAGAGAGAGAGATTTGAAAATAATTTTGTTGGACCATCAAAATAATTACGTAGGAATCTCATACATGATGAGTAATATTGTAAAAAATTTTGACATTTCAGCAATTAGTTTAAAACATATATATTTATTTTGATCATCCAACGAAATTATTTTTAGATCTGTATTTAATTAAATTTTTAGAGATACTTCAGCAAAATCATTCTTTCCGTGTATTCAATAGAACATTATTATCATGAAGATTAGCATGATGCAAGTATCTAAAATGTAACATCGTAGCAGATTAGCATTTAGTCAGGGCATTTAGTCAGTTCCTATTGGACATCTCCGTTCAATTTAATTTGACACTCATTGCTTTTCACTAGATGCAATTATACTCTCACGCGAATCCATATGCATAGACCGCAAGCTCAATGCGTGTCATTTATGGCTTTAAGAGAATCCCCTTTCATGCAGACTGACCGCCCATTCTGCAAATTCAAGGAGGACTTGTCCGTTGCACTGACACATCACATATTCAGAAGAATAGAGATCCCTCACCGCGAGGAATAGACAGCGCACTGCCGTATGCACGTTTGCATATTCGAAAGCAACAATCCTTGACGCTGCCATTCCGAAAGCAACGAAACTTCTGTGGATGTCGATAGAAATGTTACGGATTACGTTTATTCAATATTAATTCAGAGATGAATCTTGATCGAACGATGAATCAGAAGTGATAAAACATTATCTAAATTTGTTAAGTTAATAAATTCATATATACATTCGGCGTACTCTTAATTAATATTATCAATTATATATGTAAATACATGAGTTTCGTTTCATATTAAAAAAATTAATTTCTCGGATGTCTCAAATGCATTGAATTAGATGGAGAGAAAAGAAGAAAGATAGTTCGTCATCCGAGTTAGGGTTAATTGTCATGAATAGGTGTTAAGTGGTCCTTTCAAGTCTTGGATTACCGTCAGCAAAATTTGCTGCTCTCCAGTTACTACTCCTATATTTTCTTTCGCATAATATCACTTCCTTTCTTTATTCGCGAAAATTGTAATATAAATGTTATATACATATTCTGCTATGTTAATATTATTATATATATAAAATCTCTTTATACTTTCAACATAAAATAATTATTTGAATAATCTATGAATCATTAATTAATGGTTCAATAATAATATTTACAATATATACATAGTATTTATTAAAATGTCATTAGTGTTATTAATAGATTAAAATTATATGTATATGTATATATATATATATATATATATACAATATAAGTAGAATTATTATCAATATAAACAGAAAAAGCATTCGTGAAAATTTCGCGGCATTTAATTTTAGACTCTTTCTATAGAAAAAGCTTTATTCCGGTAATAATTGCTTTCACTTTTTCACAAAGACGCTTTGCTTTATGTTATCATGAAAGCGGATAATAATCCTTCGATCAAGGTCTGTAATAATAAACTATAGACAATGCACAAAGACATGTGATCGCAGAATACTATTAAACAATTATATCAATGTATAAAACTAAGGTCAAATGATAGCCACACTTTGATTATTATAATTAATAAGTGTGTTTATTTTGTTTCTTGCATAGCCGATAACAACAGCACTCGCGATAAAACGGAATTCCGTCTTGAAGAATTGCTTCATGATCATTGTTTCGAGCCGTCTTTGCTTCTACCTGCATTAACGTTTTATCTTCGGCCGTTTTCAGTTTTCCGTGAAAACTTTTCTTCGCGGACGAACGACTTGCTTCATATATTTCCACTAGTGCCTTGGAGATTATAAAAAGAGAGAAAGAGACGATAAAATCTTTTTAAGGTCGTACCGTCCAATTGCTTTTATATCTCTAACAATTCTTCATTCACGTACAAAGTGACCTAAAGACCTCAATCTCCGTTTTAATATTATTTGACGAATTTCAAGCTTTGAAAGAAATTTTGAAAAAACTATTTAATCACAATGTTTTAATATTTGATAATTTTAGTATTTCAATGATTAAATCTCGAATAAAATGTTAGTAAATTTTGTAAACTTACTAAATAATTATTTTAATTTTTATATAATTTTAATTTTTAATTGCGCCACCTATGATTCCCTTTCACTAAGAAATCCCATTCTGTTTCAAATAAAAACATTACGCGTCTTGTTTCTCTATGTTTTATTTTGTTTTTAAGAAGGCATCATCTTGCAAGACGACAAACGTTCCTTTTTTTCCGCTTCACTTTTCTCCCTTTTATCCGCTACAATCCGCTACATTAAACCGAAATACAAGAGAAGACAAAATAGTTGTGTTTCAAATGTAATTCGAAGATTTATACTAGGCAAAAAATAAATCGATTGATTGATGAGAAAGATAAAACACCCAGTTGATGTGGTTTAGTTCTCTAGGAATATACTTTCCGAATCCTTTGAAATTAGAATGATTCGAAATAACACTTAAATCAACAATTCAAAGTTCAACAATTCCAGATTTTTAGTTTGTTTTTAATTGCATTACATTTTACAGATTTCTTTAACGAAACAAATTGTTTGCGTACGATTAATTAAGATAATGTATTAAAAACAAATTAAACTGCTGTAAATATTATTATTTTTAGTTTATTCAAATAAACACGTTTTCTTAATTAAGTAGGATTTGTCGCATTTTGGGGAAAACATGAAAATAAATTTATCATCGGTTGTCAATTATAAATAAGTATAAACGGACAATTATCTTATTATGAAATTATTTATTTTATTTTTCTTATAAACTTATTTTATTCATATTCGAGTAGCAATATGATGATTTGTAATAAAAATGTGATGTTTCCAACGGAATATTTCTAGGAATCCCTCGATACATCAATAATGTGCGTTGATATGGGTGACTTTTAAAGTTTTCTTATTTTAGAAATAACATCTTATGCCTATTTTCACCAGTGTAGATTAACTTTAATCTTGATCTTCAACTTATTCTTCATCTTTCTCTAATCCTTAAAATTAGAAAGAGATGAAGAGTAGTAGAGATGAAGAGATGAAGTTGAACCGAGATTAATCTATATTGCTGGAAACGGACATTACTCTTTTCAATGTTTTTTATTGTTTTCTTTGTGTCTTCTATTAATTCCCATTTCTATCCACTGGTGCGCATCAACGAATGCAGACTCGCTAATGAGACGAATGAAGTAATAAGAATTCCTCGCCGTCGCCGGTCTCCGTCGAGACGTCCAATACGAAAAACATCATAGCTCGCCATAACGTACACAACAAAAAGTATATCTCTGTGACTGCATTCGTGATTTCAATTACTCGTCGCTTCTTCCATGCGATAAAAAATTTAGTAGTAAATAACACCGTCATAATTCATTCTTACGAAGTGATAAATATTAAAAAGCAAAAAATTGGACAAAATTGTCTTTTCAGCTATTTATTATTTAACTTCATTATTTACTTATTTCTCATCAATTTTATAACAAGTAAGATGAATTATTAGGATTACTATAATTTAACATTTAATTGGTAATTATAATGTTTATTTATTTGACAACATGTGCTTGGTGCATGCATTTCAAAATGTATTATAGTGAATTTGCTTGTAGATTAGAATACATTTCGATCAATATTGATATTTCATTCCGTGCAGACATAAAATTGATTACGACAATTAATGGGCGAGACCGAATCGTGTTTATTCCATTTAACAGGATCTGTTCTGTGTACGGATATCATTGTTACCCATTATTGGATATAACTTATATATAATATAAATGCGGTAATCCTGAAACCAAAACTATGCTATGCAAAAACAATGGATTCATATCTAATTTACTGTTTATCGTACTTAATAATATGCGAACGGATCATTTCATTGCGGGCACTTCGCCTATCGTAAACATTACGATTCTTGATTTTCAGTTTGTGGATAATAAAACGAGTTCTTTCTTCATTAAACCGCAGGAAGAGCGTAATTTCCTGATGACACTATCTACGGGAATACTTTAAATTAGATAAAGTTCATCTCACGTCTGTTTGTGTCAGTCATTTCCGACTTCTCAGTAAATGGCCGATAATTAATTTGTTATATTTAGTATTAAAAATAAAAAGTAAGTTCAACAGCCGGTTGACAATTAAATATGCTAAAAAAATATTGTTTTAAATACATTTAAAAATAGATTATATTTTTGGTTTTTATTAAAAATGTATTCGCTAATAAAACACATTTTGTATTTGCTAAGTTAGCAAAAGTTTTTGTATTTTATATTTTATAATTAATAAAAATTTAATCATTTTTATAATTATTAAAAATTTAATCATATTTTTACGATTTCATCTCAACAATTATTTGATTCTCATGTAAGTTTCAATTCAAATATCTAGCAATTTATGCAAAAGGATGTACAAGAATAATGTTCAATAGAGCACGTGTAAATCTTGCTACACTATTATTGACTCCATTAAAAATTAAAGAATGAATATAAACTGAAGGTCAGACGAAGCTATAAAAGAGTCGTAGAGAGGTGCACATTTTATTTTCCACGCTTCCAGGCGGTGCATATTCGAGCTATGTAGACACACCCTCGTCTTGGGTCGATGAGTTTTTAATTACATCGTAATTGGAAATATGATTATATGACGATTAATGGAGCAGGAACAAGCAACAACGACGCCTCCGATGACGGCAAATAATTGAAGTGTCGAAAATGCTGCACTAATAAAGATCGTACAAACCAAAATGCTAACGTGATGAAAATATATTATATTAGCAGTACACCTTTTAAATGATTATAACAGACAAAATAATTATATTATATTTTTCGCAATAAATTAATTATAGGTTTTTAAGATATTAATAGAATTATTATTAAATCGATAATCAATTAATTTAATTGCGAAATTATTATTTCAGTTTATGAAATGTTGTGTTTCGAATCTGACAAATCGAATCGATGCGCACATTCTATAGAAATGACGATTGCATATATATTTGTACTTGTATATTCACTATGAATATTACTAAGCACCAAGAGTCGCTTTTATCGAAAATGGCATTCTTCTTTTATTTATATTAAACAGTTCTCCATCAATTTTCATTTAATATTGTTTATAATGATTATATTTTTATAATATAGTACAATTATATAATAGATATACAATATATACAATATTTTATATAAATTGTATTGTTATGCATTGATACAAAAATTTAAAAAAAATTGTACATCGAGAGATTGTGAAATAATATATAACTATTTTCTATATCACAATATATTCAAGCAAAAATAAATTTTCTGCAAAATTTTAATGAAGGATTGCAACCTGAACACGATCGTAACACGAAGAATGTGAAAACAAACATGACAGGACGCGGATAGAAATTCCGCAGAGAACAGCTCGGCGATTAGTTGCGAGCATGAAATCCATTTTGAAGTCAATCCTGCGTTGACAAATTCATACGTCGGCTCTCGAGAAAATCCCTATCGAGAGTTCTGAGAGCGTTGAAAACACGATCGTGCAAAACTTTTCAATTACACGTTAATTGAAAACGAGATTACCGAGCGGTTAGTAAATAGCTGTGGCATCCGGAAGACGAATCGCTGCATCTTCGACGGAATTCCGTTAACGATCACGGGATGAAAACGTAAGCGAGAACGCCGCAAGGAAAGTTCTCCTTGTTCGGTAACTCATCAGACATCGACGTCGAGCGATGGTTTTTCGATAACAGGGACCCAGCGATCCTTACAGAGACGATATTGCCAATGGCGAACATTTTTATTCCGCTCTCATTTGAATCGTCGAACAATCATTTTCATCTCGGATATGCAAGGCGATTTTATTATTCGTTTACTGGCAACCATGATTCTATGATTAAAAAAAAAGAATTGATTTGTCTCCGCGCGTTAGAAATTAATATTTCTCTCACTGCAATAACATCGAAATCAATCAGAAATCAGAAGAAATGAATAGAAATGTAATATATATATATACATATATATCGAAAGTCTCCGGAAGATTAAGTACTTAAAGTTTAAATTATACATATATAAGGATCTGGAATTTGAAGGTATCATCATTAGATAAAGCGATTTACTTAAAATTTTTAAGATTTTTGACAAAAACCACTTTCTTTTATTTTAAAAAAGGTGTTTCAAACTCTCCAAGATAAAACAGCCGCATTAAAAATATGTTACATTTATTAATTTTAGAGAAAGGATTTGTAAGTTAATTGAGATGTTTCATTAAATATAATTGTATACAATATACAGGATGAGTCATTTTTAATGACACACTAAAATATCTTGAAAAATATAATAGATGGAAAAATGTTTCAGACAAAAGTTGCTCAGTTATTAGGTGGAAAGAAGGTGAGGACCTTAGTTTGCTTTGATGAGATATCCTTAAAGTCAGATCAAGGTTACCTCAAATTTTTTTTAAATGGAAACCCCAATTTTTTATTTAACTCACATACCGCTGACGTTAAGATTTTTTCAAAACATATAATAAAATATTTTTTTATTGAATACTTTACAAGTTATAGAGCTTGAAAATTAACAAGTCAACACTCCGTTTGATCACATTAATATATTAATCACTCGTCAAGCAATTGTTATAACTGTATCATTTTAAATAGAAACTCCTGTTGTATTTTTGATTCCAGAAATGAAAAGAGCGGAAAATTCTATGTTCAGATAGACTATCATAGAGTCATATATATAAATATTGTAATGAATAATTTGAACATATTTATTAATTTTAGGAAAAGGATTCGAATAAATTAAGAAATTATATGCAACTGCATATAAGAAATAATTATCTGCAGATTTTTTTTTTAAAGATTGTGTTAATAAATAATTTGTAGAAAAAGTCAGTGCTTCGCTTTAATATTATTAATGAAAAAATATTTGTCTAAAAATGAATATTTCAATTATAAGATGGTTGACCGTTTCGACGAAGTTTATTCGACGAAGTAACAGACTTAGCTGTCCTAGCTCCGTTAACGTGCTCCGTTTATTTTGGGTGTTCACCACATCCATTCTGCAACCGCCCCTGCACGCCCTCGGGTAAATGCAGAATGCAGTTAAACGCTTTGCGAATTTCGAGGAGAGCGTGCATGGAGAAAGTTCTAATTACAAGATCTACATACAAATCTGCGATTAAAATTCTTGGGAATAATTATTTCCAATCGACTTTGTCAATCACATTCACAAAGAGATAAATTTCAAATTACAGAAATCAAAACGGCTAGATCTTAAATTTGTATAACTCTTGTGTGAATTAATATACTACCTTAGAAACGTGCGCCGAAATGATTTTTCGGTCTTGAAACGCTAATTCTATTAAACTACTGCAGTAATATCACAAGTTAAATTGACTAGCAATTTAATAAATTTTTTATGCTTATTCGCATTTTCGAAACGATATTAATAATGTTGAATGACATATTAAAATCTGTAAATAATTAATTCTTATTGCGAAAAATATTATCTCAGCCGGGAATCGAACTGGATTTCTTGCATTCCGTGTGAGCGTCCTAAGCCTTTAGACTACCGAGGCATATTTCCGAGATAAATTTCATCTTAAATTATTTTCTTAGATATACGTACAATTAATAAATTGTAAAATATCTATAATCATCCTCAAATGACAGATTTAAGAAATTATTGGTATATATAATATTGGTAAACCCGATTGAATACATTAGTTCATATTAGTGCATAGTAAAGCCATTGTATATTAATTTAATCTGAATGTAAAAGTGAAATATAAATATTTCGAATTAAAATGCATATTTTACTTATAACAGTATTTATTTATAATAGTACAGTAACGTATAAAATGTATATAGAGTATTTCATGGTTTAACTGATTTTTTATATATTTATAAACACATATCTTTATAATAAACACATATCAATTTGTGTACGGCTTTAATGTGCATTGAGTATGTCCAATCTAATTCGCTGATATTAAAGAATTTTGATGAATTCAATCTGATGCTAGAAATGTAAACATTGCGCAAATTGTCGCAAATAAACATGGAAATTGTTTTTGAGCGTGTACAGCATTAAAATCTAAGTATGCTAAAATTATATAGTAGTATATCAAATTATACTAATTACCTGATCTTTTTTCCTATTTCTCTTAAATAATTAATATTTTAAGTTTTTCTCCCGTCTTTTAATTATTCATACACGATCGAATACTTTTCTGAAATAACACGTCCTTGCTTCGGAATTACGAATAATTAAGACTCGTGTCGATGATGAATTTTCGTAGCTCGAACTTGTGGCAGAGATGTCCATGTCATCGTGCATATTTCTAGAAGGACGAAGTTCACAATCGGGGAGGAACATGCGATGGTCAAAGGGAAAGTAATGCTCGCATGTGTTCAGAACGCGTAGTAGCGCCGAGTACAGGGATGATGACATACGCCCAATATAAAATCCACGAGTGTATATACATACACACACATATATATATATACACACACGCACACACACACACACACACACACACACACACACACACACACACGCACACACGCGCACACACACATACATATATACACATACACATGTTCACGCACGCCCGTGTACACAACCACGCGTACGGAGATGCGTGGAGCGCGCGTTATACTTCATAGAGGCTCGAGGCTGTTCGACTGAGCTGATTCGACGGCGCCTCTCCGGTAATTTGGAGTCCAGATAAGTATCGATCTGTAAGAAGTTACCGAGGAAACCTGACTGACACGTGACTCATTTATGCTTTCCCCATCCCGAGATGACTCTCTTGGGAGATGAACAATTCTCAAGTCGACCTGAATCCAGCTATTGTTTTTTATCGATAAAAAGCGATAAAAGTTCCAGCTAGTAATCATTTTTAAATATAAATGCGGAATTGGAATTATTAGAAAATTAATTTAATCTTTCGTAAAGCAGCAATATTACATTATTAAATTATGGAGCTATTGTAAATTGTAGTGAACTTGCGGTTAAGAGTTTTTCTCTTTTTTTTTTCGTATTTATTTCAATGCACATTTTTAATAATTGGACAAAGATCAATTACATCAATACAACGTACAAGTATCGTTGAGTTTATTCACAATTTCATTTCTCCATCATTTAAAAAAACCCAATATTCATCGCAATTATTGCTGTTAGATCTATAGTGATGAATTGGTGTTTCATTATGTAACATGTTGCACTCATTTTAATGAGTGCGTTGATATTGCATTGTTAATTATTTGCCAGAGCTTTTAGATATACAATGCAATTTAACATGTTATAACAATCTATTGCCATTAAATTTATAGCACAATAATAATCATCATTGCGGAAAACGGCGTGTGTAAATGCGTAAAATATACATATCTTTTCCATTAAGCAATTATATAAAAATTTTTTCTCGCAGAGACATACGAAATAAATCGTATATTGCAGATATCTTGTAATATTTAGACAAACGCGAAAATAGTTCACACAATGCACAACGTATATTAATTCCTCGGGCGATCTTCCCGGAATGGTGTAGCAGTTCAAGTATTTAATGAGGCCCGTTTAACTGTTCTCGCATTAATATACATTCTAAAGTTCAAACCGAGATACGTATCTGAGCGATCTTAAGTGCGTAATAAATCATTCAACACGCCTATTTTCAGTCTTGATTTCCTTTTGAGCGGTGTCGCGTTTTTCGTTCTTATTAAGACGATGAACTTTCAAAGCAAAATACTAAATCTAAAATACATTAGAAAAAAAAATATATATATATGCATTAACAAGAAACAGACGTAGAAGATAAATTGCAATTGATAAAAATAACAAAATACAGAAATATTCTATGCGTATTATGTGATACGAGTCGCTGTTACTGGAACTTAAAAACTTCCGATTGAAATATCAACTTCATAGATATTCAAATCCCAGTAGTAAGAATACGAAAGAATATATTTTTACGTTTAGCCTTCGTAGAAGCTTTGCGAATATATTCGTGTTCGGGAAAAAAACGAACATGTTTCTCAATCGATTTGTGAGGGAGCTTGCTTGAGGGAATTCCTCTGACAATGAGTCACTAGTATTGATCTTCGCTACCATAAGCTCAGGTTACTACAGCCCTTAAGGATAATGGAAGAAGTGTGTACTCTCGAAAACTTCGATTCAAGTTAATATTTAGTTATGATTGAAATGTCCAAAGTTATAAAAAATGCATTCGTTTATAATACCCGGAAAGAAAGTTTCTGAAGGTGCATTCTGAACATACGTGATATAAAACATTAACATTATCATCTAGAAAATATATTAAGCAGCATGATTTATCCTTATTTTAGAAAAATCGAAGATTTTTTAATTCTTCAAGAATTCAATGTTTCAAGAAGGAATGAATGCGCATTAACATTAATATTTATATACAATGCTGGAAATTTAAATAACCAACGTGAAAACAAAAATGCAATAAAATATTCATTTTACGGTATTTACTTTGAAGTAATAGTTCGTATAAAGTATACTTCGAGAATGAAGATTACTCATCGCATTAAGGGTTCGATAAACCCAAGCAACGAGCAACTTGATTTATTCGCAGCATACTGCAAATCCCGTGAATAAACGTATCATTTTTTTACCCTTTACTCTATAATTTTACCTAATTGCACATATATGCACGTATCCTTTTATTCCTAGCGTGTTGTGTCGTAAGAAATTCAGAGCCCGGTAATCCCGCGATCGTGCAATCCATTTTGCAGTGGAATAGCGTGCGCAAGTTTAAGAACGTCGTGTTGCATTTACTGTATTATCGTTGCACAGGGAAATTGCTCACGGAAATCGATGTTTCGGAAACTGCGAGAAATCGATCCGACGCCTGCATTTTATGAGTGAGATTTCCGTAGGAAATACAGATAAATATCTCTCTTGACTTTTATTGGAAGTCCCGAAGGCGTGCAAAAATATTATGTAGCACACGCGAGTTCATCGCCCTTCGCATCGCCCTCCGCATTCCTTATGGAAAGATAAGACAAAAACGATACGCTTACATTGTTACATTATGTTGACGATACTCTTATATTTTTACATTATGTTAAAACATTTTACGTAATATACTTTGACGAATGTTTCAATGAAATATCTTGTCAAGACTAAATTGAAATAAAATTCTAACATCAATTATGATCAATATTTTACGTAAACAGAATTATTGTGTAAAAATATAGTTTAAAGTAAATTTTATATGATGTATTTTATATACTTTTTAATAGACAATATATTTTAATAGACAATAATAAGATAATCTAGACCGCTATGAATAAATTGAAGTAACTAAGTAACTAAGTAACTAGGAAAGAATAAAATAAAGGATCAAAATTAAATCTTAATATATAATAAATAGTATTTTAATATGTAGTAGTATTTTAAATACATCTTTCTGTTATATAAATTGTGCGCCGCTTACTGTCGGACTTGAAATGCAATCATAAAACTGAAATAATAATACTATAATTATACATAATTGATCGTCGATTTGATAATGATGCTACTATTCTGGCTGGGATAATATTTTTCGAAATAAATTCTTTATAGGTTTTTAAATGTTAATAGTATTAATGTTAATAGCATTAATTATTAATTTCAATACAGTACTATTTCAGTTTATGATTGCGTTTCAAGTCCGACAATAAGCGGCGCGCAGTTTATACATGAAAAACATATTTAGAATTTACATATAAAAATATTATTTATTATTAAGCATTAAGATCTAGCCTCGATCGTATTAGCCTTTTCCTTTGTTTGATATTTTAATAGAATAAAATAAAGAAAATTTATGTGATAAATTCAAAAGTTATAAAAAGGTAATAAAATTTTTTAAATATAATTTTCACTAAAAAGTAAATATTACTCATCAAAGAATACGGATAATATGTCATCTGTTATTTTAATTATTATAATTTGCGATGAAGTTTCACGAGAAAATTTAACAAGAAAAACCGTAACTTCGTAATGCATATTTGATTTCCGAATTTAAATGAATTTTATTCGGCTCGTATTATTTCGTTTATGATTCTGTTATTTGTTTTCCCGTATTCGCGCGTTATACAGGACTATGACGAATAAATAAAATAATTATAAATTTAATAAATGCCAGTTGTGCATGTTTACTGCGCGTGCACTTCGTTCTATCGTAAGCAAGTTATATATTAAATGTCGACCCGAATTGAATGCGATTTGTTCTGCCACAGATCAGGCCATAAATCAACAAAGTCATATTATTTGCACTACCTAGCATCCGAATGTGCCTGTAATCTATTTCACAATCGGAGTTACGAGTGAGTATAGAACCGTGAATGTGAGAGATATCTCGTGATCAAGGAGCGTAATATGTTGGATACGAGTCGAGCGGCTCCTTTCGTCACATGTCACGATCTGAGGATACGTTCTGGACGATTTGCGGAAATGAACGAGAATACGGAGCGAAGTCCTCTCGAAGGACGCATTGGCGTTTGGAATTTGTGCTACATTTGCACGTATTCTACGTCGTATACATGCAACTTGAATACACATCTTGCAATGCAGCGATTCTCAATCTTGTGCCACGTCTTCCGGAATGATTCTCTGAATCTGCCTGATATTAATCTGTGGATATTAATTTTAACTTCATAACACCGAAGACATTTGAATTTCTCGATATTAAATAAAGACTTGCCATTGATATTATCACTCATTTGCTAACTTATCAAGTTTTACGAAGCTTGATATATCCATCTTCATAACGATGCATTTTACATTGTTAAGTACATAATGTGTAATCATATCAAATTATATTCAATTTGAGTTATTTCTAATTATTTCTACAAGTTGCCACTGCTCGCATTCAATATGTCGTTAATTTAATTAAAACAATGGAATTAAACAATTTAATTGAAGAAAATGTATTTTTGGAAATGTATAATTGGAGTCAAATTTAGTTTAGTACTTATTAAATACGTATGTATATACACGTTATTTATATTAAAATTAATGGATTTACATTTTGAAATACAGAAAAGTTAAAAGAAACAAATGTATTTAATTCAAGGGGTTGTTACTCTCTTTTGTTATCTAACAGCATATGATAATTCATTGGACATATTTCATGGAATTTCACTCTGTATGTACAACGTTAATTGCATCATACTCATTATATTGATATTGATCAGTTACATTATATACCGAGGAGGGCCCAAAATAAGACCAAAACGTTTATATTATTAATTTATATTATTATCATCTTTAATGGAAAATTGAGATATTATATTTTTATATTGTTAATAGAATTAATTATATGCTATTATTCAGTGTTGCCTCTTATTGCTTCAATTTTAACAATATTAAAATTTAACAATATTAAAATCTAACCAAAATATGATGACAAATGTTAAATCGGTAAATAGATATAATTCCCATTATCGGATATATTCACTTACAAATTTTGTAGAGCAAATAAAGCTGATATTAAAATTGAACAGTTCATAGGACAGCCGATATCGAGAATATTTTGAAAGAAATAATAGATAATAAAAGATAATAATAGATAATAAAAGAGATAAAATATTTCCTTATATGAACAAAACGGAGAAGCACTGACATCAGACGCATGTCTGATTTCACCTGTATCAGAGCTCCATATACTGTATGCACTGGTACGTGATATGAAATTCGACCGTCGCGATCGATTGATATCGATAACGTACTTAAGTCCCGAGGTTAAAAGGACTTTCGAGTCTACGTGAGGACCGCCAAGATTCGCCTCTGCATCTCGAGAGTAGTGTATGTACAGCTGTAGTGAGTTTATAAGCGACAGCGACCTTATAGCATAACAACGATAAGAGTTTGAGTTCGGCGTAAGACTTTCCTTTAGCATCTCAATAATTGAATGTCATTATAAATAACTTTCACGCATATTATATCATATCTAATTGTAAATTAACTAAAAGTTTTTAATTTAAGTTTTAAAGTATTTAAATAATTTATATTAGATATACATAAAAATAAAGAATATATAATTAAAAAACAGCTTTTTTGAAAAATGGACAATTATTTGTCATAAATGTGATTATAATTTCTGAAGTAATTTTTATGAGAATAACTTGTTACAATCGTTAATATACAGGATGTTACAAAAATCATTCACAATATATAGTAGATAATACGCACCATACTGAATAAAAAAGCATTAGTGAACATAAATCGAAAACCATTTCTAAATGTCGAAAATCGTTTTTATTGAACATCCTGTATAAATTCCGCATCGCGCCAATTTTAAGTGACAATACCGCATGGATTACTGTTAAATAATATATATTTTCTAATGTGTAAAAATTACAAATATTATTATTACAAAGAAGAAGACCTAATATACCAATATACAACGCGATCAAATCACGGTGTCCCAGCTTGACTCGCAAAAACAAGAAAAATAAACTGAATTATTAGCGCACAGCGTCAAAAAAATTATCTTTTTTTTTTATGAATTATTTTTTATTGGAGCATTTTTTCGAGTGACAAACGTTACGAAAGAAAATGTTTTCTGTAAAAAGAATATAGGTACTTTGCATTTACATTTAACTTTGCAGTCTGCGGTATACCTCAAATTTCACATTTGACCTGTCAAAAAGTTTAGTTGCGTTTCTCTGATATATATCATAATTACGTGTATATCAAAAATTATTTTGTAATTATACTTCTTTTTATAATTAAAATATCAAAAGCGTGAATGATCCGTCACAGGCGACCAACGCAGCACGGGACGACTAGGACGTGTTCATTAAGAGTATATTTTTTAAAAAAGAATGTATGTGTTTTTTTAGATTGCGCATCGTAAACTAGTGTAAATAACGTCCGCTGAAGCAGTGTGAAATTTGCATGCTAAATTCTCTCTGTTCTGGTATCACTGTTAGCATCTTCCAACCGAGTGTAATGATTATAAAGACGAAGACGTGTAGAGGAGTAGTAATCTACAATGATATTAAATTAAATTTATCACCACGTATATATGCGTCATTTCCAACATTCTGTGATGCCGTCTCGCGCACGAAATAATTACCATCTCATAATCATGGTTTGTCATACTTCATAAAAATATTATTTGCATAATAATGAGACATTATTCGTATTTCTATATTATAATCCTCTGCAAGGACGTTCGCGAGAGTCTGTAAAATGATCTTGTAATGAGAAGATATTCTTGAGATATATGAACTCGTAACTCATACACATACATATATGTTACAAGAACATCATCAAATATTTTAAATTCCGTTAGTTGACATTTTAAATTAATACACGTGTCAATCTATTGTATTTCCTCTGTCTTCCATTCATATTTTATGTCTTACAATTTAATTCTTAGACATCTTCAAATAAAACGAAGCTAATTTTACTTTTCAAAGATATATATTTTCTGAATTTTAATCTGAATTCCTTTTCCCTATTTTTTCGCCTGTTATTGTAAGAAAAAGTTTCGTTAACATTTGATAAATCGCCTTGAGAATTAAACTCAAATGTCATAAGGGCGACTCCGTACAAGTTATCGATAAAAATCACTATCTGCTTTTCCATTTCCTTCGTATCCCTTTCCTCTCTTCATCCTGTACGACATGTGATATTCTGCTAAGAATAGATGCTAAGAATAGGTTTTTTTCTGTGCATTTCATTCTATCTCGATATCAATCTCCATTCCAAAATTCAGTTTTGATTGGATACAGCGCGCTACCTTATAAATAATTTATCTTATGATTCATCCTTAAAAATACATTTCTTCCTGGCGCTCATATAGATGTGTATGTTGGTCATCGGAATTCGGTGATGTTCTTCCTTCGTAACTCACTAGTTTAGAAACTATTGTTGGAAACATACGCAGTACAATGCAGTCGCGCGACAAGCGCCGGAAAGAGATAGACTCGCTGGTGAATGGACGCTGAACGGAAATGTTGTGGCCTTATATGCTGTATTGTCGTCGAATTATGACTTTATCATCATTGAGCCAGTCGTGCAGCTCTTCGAACATCCTGTATAACCCAGCAAATTATCCAAATTTCAATATAATATTTGTACGCTATTAGTGAGGCGCTCGAGTAAATATTTTATCTTCCATTTAGTATTAATACCTCGTCGCAAAATATTATCTATGATAAATATAGGAATAATTACAATCGATAATATAAGATGAAAAAATGTTCTATTAAAAAAATTAAATATACTGCTGTATATATAAAAATTGTATACTTTTTAGTTTTCAATTTAGGATCTTTATGATATTAATCTAAAAGAATGAAATTCTTCGACTTTCTTTTTCAAGTTGATAAAAAAAACGTGAGATCAAAAAATGATTCATCGCAATATGTGTTAGATAAAAAAATGATTCATCGCAATATGTGTTAGATAAAAAATAAATATTTGTGGTTAAAACATAAAATTCGTTTTTTTCCAAAATTTTTCAAAAGTTTAAAAAATATTTCTATTCCTATATATTTAAATGAATTGCATGCCAGAAAACCGTATACGCATTTGACTCAAATTTTGAAAAAATTTGAGACCGTGTATTCTATTTTTATAATCCTTTTACTGTAAATAATATCGAATACATTATACATGATTAAATCATGATACAAAAAAAGAATATTTGAATATAAGTTCCTTTTTTTAATATTTCATTATTAATGTAGTAGAATGTTTTCCAAGAGAACAGAGGCTTCTTTTTAAGATGGTAGAAAAGTTTTAGAATCGCTCGCGACAAAGAAGTGGTTGACCCGGATGGACGCTTGAGCCGTAGTAATTTGAGGAACATAAGTCGTTGTGAAACATCGGTCGTATAATACTAAGAAACCCTTCTATTTCAGACACTGTCGACGGTGCTAACGACAAAATGTCCGATGATGGCGCGGTCGATCACTATACACGATACGATGTATTAAGTGAATAATCCTCCAGCACACGTCCGTAATTCCCTCATCTATCGAAAATGTTCGGTGTACGTATATCCTGTTACGTGTTTAATATCGCGTATAGTCTACAGTAGTAAAACGAAATGAATTAGACGTATTCGTAGAATTGCAAATAATACACCTCAATATTCCAAATCGAAGTAGTGTAAAGTACATCGATGGTTCTCACGTTCTTAATTGAGGGTTGTTAGGTGCATTCAACTATATCGAGAATATTTTGGATTATTAATAATTTTTATTTTACGTGATGCAATTATAATACTATCAAGGAGATTTTAGATTAGTTTTTGAAATTTTTTTCAAGATAATTTTTGCATAAATAATGTCTTATATCCTATAATATATCCTTAATATTAGATCTTTATTGTGCTACCTCAAAGATAGTATAAAATAGTCTTCTGAAATTGTGCAATAGAACTTATCTATTGTCTTTCTCAATTATTGACTTATTCCGTTTTTATCTTTTTACCTTTTCTAGAAGTTCTAGATTTTTCCTTTGCATCAATTTTTTATACATGTCATATTATTTCATTATAAATATTTTAACAAAGAACTGCTCTGCTTGAAGTGAAGATCTTAAACTTATTGTTAGACTCAATTCTTGTCAGTAACTCATAGTGAATGAGCTATCAACTCAGCA
>Ga0157364_1001973_pt1 | contig 18427 bp, 8 predicted proteins | sample AttsexASBM2_FD_111476 | JGI IMG/M metagenome (GOLD analysis project Ga0157364, IMG submission 111476) | Fungus gardens microbial communities from leaf cutter ant in Ribeirão Preto, State of São Paulo, Brazil - Atta sexdens ASBM2 | ecosystem: Host-associated > Fungi > Mycelium > Unclassified ...
TATATATATATATATATATATATATATATATATATATATCTCATTCTGCACTGTTTTACTGCTTTATTCAATTTTGTTTATCATTGTTTACGATTTTCTAGAATATACAAAATAATTTAGAATTATTCTGTGGCTAAATGGCTTTCGAAAACGATGAATGATTCGACTTCGCTTCAGTTTTCAGATATTACAATATATGTAATCCTTTCTTGAAGAAGAAACTCTCTTTTCTTTTAAAATGTAAAATAGAAAATTATCTTAATAAAAGATTAACTTGTTGTATAAGTTATATTCACACTGAGAGAAAATAATGATTGCAATTCCTATAATTTAATTATAATTTATGGCCATTTTCAGTGCCAATTATACAATTTTTAAACTATATTATTGTAATTACTAATATTATAGCCATACTGTAAAAAGAACGTCCCTGGCCATAATTATTTTACCATACAACTATAATTATATAAATACTAAATATTTTTCTCTCATTGTCAGTGTGATGTTTATTATAGAAATATTCTGTTTGCAGACTTCAATCAATCCAGGCGTCTTGCCTTCGAGCTTTCGTTCTCGCCGGGAGACATACCGACTGCGCATCAGGAAATCGAAATCATTCGATACGCCGCTTCACAAAAGCTAGCTCGAGAAATAGACGGATTATGGCTACCGCAGCTGTCGCTGAAGTTCCGCTAGCACCGCCGGCACCGCGCAACTATATTTTGCAGAGTCATCTTGATAATGTGTCGGTCCTTCCTCTACACTTCTCTTGCCTCATCTTGCTTTTTGTACATTTTTTTAAACAACAATTTTACAAATTCATTCGTTTCTGAATCTTCTCGCACGCTTAGTTAATTTAATGAGTGACTAACTTCGAAAAATCGCTAAAAGTTTTCTTAATCAAAGCGAGTTTCAGCCGACAAACTATTGCCCGTTTTTACTAGTGTAGTTTAATTTTAATCTTAGTTCAACTATCCCTTCATCCTTTTTTAATTCTAGAATTTCTAGTTCTAGAGTTTTTAAGAATTAGATCTATATTGAAACGGGCATATATCGTATAATCGAAATGTTAAATTTCTTTCTAATGGAAATCAAAATCACTAAGCAGCGATTTTATTGTTAAAAGAATGTGATTTGTGTGACAATATAACATTTGTGCGTGAATGACGCGCGACTCCCGTGTAGTATTACGATGCGAATTTTCTATCAAATTCTTGACGATTTTTATAAGTGATAAAATATCACAAACAGTTATAAATTCGCTAAATCAATAATATACGCCGTATTCTTTCGTATTTCTGTTTCATTAGTACTTAACATGAGATTCTTTTCATAAACAACCATGTCCATCTTTATGTTCAGCTAACTGCAGACATGCATAATGCATAAATATTAAGAAATTTATTTGGATTAATTTATCCTTTAATATTAAATAAATTATTTACCGTAAATACGCACTATTTTGCCGAGGAAAATCTCTTTATTATGTTGATTGTTAAAGCGAAATAAATATATTCATTTTATGTATTATATTTATCTTCCTTTATCAAACAATTATATAAATGTATTTACATATATGTAATTGCACAATCCTCGATATCATGCAATTCGATTAAAAATTATTAATTTCGTTACTCTATTTATTTTACCTCATCTTCCTGTCTTTAATTAATTCACAGGAACAAGTCAGTGAGATGTCGATTATTTCTCTGTCGAGTATCCATTTCGCGATGTAATTAAATATCTAATAATATACATTACTAATAATTTTAATTAAATGGCATCCTCATCTATAAATATCGTACACCGTAAGTAAACTAATTCGTAATCAATATCAACATAGTTATCATTTTTTTTTTCATTAGAGATAACGAACAAAAATCGATATAATACCGCTCAATAAATATGTATGACCGAAACGTATAGTATATTTGTAATGAATTACAAATAACTACTAATGAATATTTGATACTCAGATATAAATCGTTCGAATTCAGCGATGTATGATACGTGATAGATTGATAGTCGTTAAATGGTCCAGCACATATTTCTATGATGAGAATTCGTTCGCATCATAGATAACGTTTTAATATTTATGGTTTGCAACCTATATAGTTTTTTAAAAAAAATAAATGAATAAATTCTTTAAGGTTTTATGGCTCCGCTGTACTGTCAAAATTAAAAATGATACTAAAACTATGCTATAGTAATTAACAAGGAAATCTCATGAAGTGTTATATTCTGATTTTAATGGAAACTTTGTACAGGTTACGCAAATAGAAAAATTTAGGTAATATTAAATAGTGCGAAAAGATGGTTTTAATTAATTATTCAAGATATCAAAAAATATTTTTTTTATAAAAATTTCATAATAAAAGTCTTTCTAAAATGTATATTTAAAAAATATATATTATTGGATAAATAAACATAATTTTATAATAAAACTTTTATATAAAACACATTTTTTGATATCTTGAATAGCTCTTGAGATACAAAAAAGAGAGAGAAAAAATCGAGTTAAAATTCGCTTTATAAAAAAATGATTTCATCTTTAAAATTATCTTTTCACATTGATTGATCTTTCAAATATTTATTATTTACATAATCTTTACATACATTTACAAAGGACGATTTCATCTCTAAAATCTGTTTCTATTTACATGATCTATATGTATATTACAAAATTTCATTAAAATCATGATATATATTATAATTATAAGACTCAGCTATAAATCATGATATATATATTATTCCCATAAATGCGCAGTCGTTCAAAGTAATGACAGTGATGACAATGAATTATAAAATTTGTGACCAATCAGAAATTGGCCAAATTTTATAAACCAGTATAAATCCTCTATTATTATAGAAATTTATCATTAATCAGAAATGCCCCAAATTCAATTTTCATTATATTCAATTATTATTATGTGCAATGTTACATGTTCTGTGCAATACAATGTTATTGCAGTGCTATTTTCTAATTTCATAACGATTATATGTCGTTATGTAGTTTTTTTACCATATAAAAAATCTGCGCAACGATACTGTAATGATATCGACTATCGTTAAGAGTTACAGAATAGGCATATGTATTCTTACATTATGATTATAAAATAAGAATTTGACTTCGCGAGATTCCTTCAATAAAATTCGCGATTGTCGTCTCGACAAGTACGCTCGGAAATCTCGAAATGAAAACGAATAATTAACCTCGTCTGATCGAATTGATCATCAATCGATCGTTAAATGACCGATTAAAATTCAAGACACGCGATTCCGACATCATATCGGTAATAGCGTGAAATTTCAATTTTTTTTCCGCCAATACTCTCCATCGGAGAAGAACTAAAGGTTCTGCATGCGCGAGAAGAAGGACAAAAGGTAATTTACGATCGCGCATCGCATCATGCATCGTATCGTCTCGTCTCGTCTCGCATCACAATTGCGTAACGTTAACGGCATCGAATGAAATAGCGTCCTGAAGTTCACAGGCGAATCGTATATCAGCGCAATTAAGAAGGACTACATGCACGAGCGGGCGAAATAAGGAGCGCAGGGGCCAACTACGCGAGCCGCACCGTCGTGGCGGCCGTGGCGGTTATCGCTTTTATTTTCCGGGCATGGATACGAATAGGTGGATGGAGCGGATGGAATTACGACCGCTCAGCGAAGCGAACTATTGAAGAGCTGTCAGTGATTTTGTTAGATTTTTACGGGCGCAAACGATGTGCGCAAACGAATCATCATAGTCAATCTGATGATGTATTAGATGTATACCGTTTTAAGTTAAATTTCAAGACTCAATCATAACTTCAAATAGAATTAGAAGCGTAGTTTAATCATCTTTAAGTAATAAAAACAAGTACATATCAGTACATATCAATAGAAGAACTCATCTATACTTGGTTGAAATACGTCAATGATTAAAATTTTGTCTATATTACAGCCTTAATTATAAATATAAAAACCTCCATAAATGAATATAACATTCTATATTAAAAAAAAAAAATTAATTAAAAAACAATATTTTATTGTAAAATAATATTTATATTTCTTTATGTATCTATTTCAATAATATATATCTATTTCAAATGTTCAAGATAAACTGCTTACATAAGCCTTCGCGATTATTGGTGTACAAATAATATATTTATATGGCGATAAGATATAATTCTCAAACAACTGAAATGTACCTACTAACGAAGATAACTGCAAACGTTTCAACTCTGAATTTGAATCTTCCTCAATGCGGAAGTCAAGTACGAATTAACTTAACTGTACTTGACTTCTGCAATGAGGAAAACTCCAATTCAGAATCAAAACGTTTAACTTCGAAACGTAATTAACTTCGTTAATATGTTAATATACATTCCAATTGTTTGCGAATTAGATCTTATAAATATATATTATTTACGCATATTATATAGCCATTTATTCTTGAAGCCATAAAATTATGTTTATTTAATACATCTATTTCTCTATATCCTCTACAATTTTTTCTATCAAATTAAGATTGCCATTTCTTATTCATTATACAAATAGCAACGCAAAAATTCAAAAATTCAATACATTTCACAAAACTCATCCAGAAAGCGAAAAAATTCAACGATGATATATTAGTGATTTTAAGGAAGATATCGCATAATATAATATATCGCATAATATAATAGCATCTTAAAAAATATAATATAATAGAGTCTTAAAGAATATCGTGTTCGTGATATGTAATGTATCCTAAATGTAAAGCGATAAAATCCATCCTTACAGAAACAGACGACATATCAACTCTCGAAGTAGTTGATACATTGGAATCACGTACACCATCGTCGTAATGACACGTCGCGGCTCGTGCGTGAAATTAAACGCCGGTTACACGCTCGCTCGCGTCCCGTCTGCTCGCTTGTCTTCTCCCCTCACCTTCTCGTTTACTCCTTTTTCTCTACTTGCCCATTGCGCGTTTCCACATCAACGACTCAATCGCACGAACCCTGGCGGACCCCGTCCACGAGCCACGTAGGGAGGATGTTTTACGCAATCGATGGCTATTATCGAATATCTTCCTGCTCATCTCTTTTCTTTCTTGTTGTAACGATCGCGCCCGGGCTCATTCGCATCGTTGCGCGCGACATATTCCACAGATACGTGCTCATAGGTAAGATTATACCTGAAGCAACAGCTTGTCTACCTACAGCAATCACCTAGACTGGATACAAATCTACCAATCAACATCAATCACGAGGAATTAGAGAAAACGGTTCGTAGTAATATGCGTATATCATCTCTCTTTTTTTCCATTTCATCTTCTCTCTCTCTCTCTCTCTCTCTCGGATTCATACAATCTTTTGTAGGCACGTGTAATTTTTCTCGTCGCAGCGCACGTTTCCTGCCTCTCGAAAGTAAAGCTATATATTAATAAAAGTAGCACAAAAGTCTGCCATATTGGCCCTACTAACTTTACCATATTAATACTAAGCGCTTATTAGACTACAGATAACTAGAGCCGAAATAGTCAATAGGAAAGTTGTCGGCATTTTGGCTCAGATCAAAGAAATGCGCTACTTTTATTAATATAGATTCGGAAGACGTCGTGACATGGCTCCGCCAGGGGATTTTCCTTTTATTACCGTTAAAAGCGATACCCAACGATCAGGACAAAACATTGGAATCTCATTTGAAATTCGTTATAATGCTATGTGATTACCGTGTGTACCGAGATTCCGTTTGGAAACATTGATCAAAGTTTGAAACACAATCACGTTCATACATGTTCAATCGAAAAAAGAAAAGAAAAAAAAGAGAAATTTATTAATTTTTTTATGTTTAATGTAATCATTGTGAGAGAAAATAATGTAAGAAGAGTAATTCAATAACAGAATGAAAGAAAAGATTTTTAAGATTAGATAAGATTGATTAGTCAAATTAAAATCAAATTCAAGTACCAAAAGAGAAAAAATTAGTATATTTATAAAGTTTAACATTTAATTGGAATAATCAGTGTACTGTTAATTGCATTCTCATAGCCATACTTATTTGTTTAATTACGATATTATTATTAGTATTATTTTATTTTATGTACGAGGGTCTTTATAATTTATATTATATTTAATTCCTTTTCAATTATGGGAAAATATGAGACATTTTTCAGAAGTATCTATCAATACAATATGATGAACAATATTCAATATAAATTCTAAAAGTAATCTGCTTTCTGTAAAAGATGTTCCAATGTCAAGTAAGACACGAAGAAATGAGAGTGGGAGAGAGATCGTGGTGATGATCGCGTAATTAGGTTTTCATTGCTGTAGGTAAATGATTCCCGAGTCGTGAGGATCTACTTTCAGACGATTCCGATCGATAACATCAAGTCTAATCGGTAAATAATGGCCAGCGCGTATCGGTTAACTAGTCACAAACCGGTATTCGCACCGGCTCGTTGTAACACGATAATACATTCAGATCGCAATAAGAATACGAGCGGAACGATAATGGTGTAATATTTTCCGAGTTTATTAGTATTCGTGGTTAGTTTGAAAGCCGGTGCATTTACCAACGACTTTAAATGGCGCGGCAGTAAAATCGACGATACATCATAAAATCCTGGATTCTTTTCTCGTAGTGCAGGATATATTCGATATTATCTTGTCTCGAATCTCTAGAATAAACTAAGAAACACGTTAATCGACAATTAGATCCAATGACTCCTAACGAGATGAAATGTCATACAATTGTTTCATTTTTATGATCGCGTTTTATCCTATATTTGGAAAGATTGTGTGTACGCCAACTACATGATTCAAGTTAATTAACTTTAACTATCAAAATTATGTCCATCTTAAATCCTTTAATTGTAATCTTTATTAAATATTCATCTGATAGTTAATAGATATCAGCAGTTATACAGAAATAGAGAGAGAGAGAGAGAGAGAGAGAGAGAAAGAGAGAAAGAAAAAAAAGATATATATTTCATTAAAATAACTTAAAATATTTTATTTTCTTTTGAAATCTGTTTTTTTTATTTTGAAGATGAAAACTTTAGAAAGGCGATTTAAAGTATTTGATTTTTCATTTCTCTTTCATTTATTTTTATTTTATATATATATATATATATATATATATATATTTTTATTTTAGAAATAAAAATTGTGGAAAGATAATTATTTCCAAACAATTTTTTCATCTTTTGTACAGATCTACAATTAATACTGAATAGAAATTAATACTGAATGATACGAACGAAATCTGTCACGAAGCGGTCGCATTTCAGCGACTGCGTGTCACTGTGATAAAGTATCCAATGCAGTGGATTTTTTTTACGTCATACGAGTTTTCACGAAACCGGCTAAACGACAATTGGCGACACTGAGGATACGTGCGGCAGCGCGTCGAGTGTTTGAGACGACAGAATAATTTCAAGTAAGATAATCGCGTCAGATGCCAATCTCTATAACTGCGCTCACTATCGTCGATTACCGACGCCGTCATTCAACAATATTTCTGAAAATATCTGTTAAAACGAGAAAATATCTCTTAAAACGAGATAATAATCGCGCGCGCGAATTGCTTTTACACCTCTCAATAGCTATAAATATGTGATTATGTGCTTTCGTCGATATTTCATGTCTCTCTCACCGTAACGCGCGCCACGACAATTTTCACCACGTCGGTCGTTAGATAAAAATGCAATTTGCGTATAGAGTAAGAGACGTATTGCTGAAACGATCAGGATTTTAAGAATAAAACAACTAAAAATAAAAAAGTGACAACTATTTATGCTTACACATAAAATACACGATAAAAATGCAAATTGATTCCAGTAGGAGAGACCATAAAAAACCTTCATAATTTTACAAAAGAGACGCTGCGACGTGACGCTCCTGTCACAAGCTAAAGTCTGCAAAATACAGAATAAAACGAAGATGAAAATAATACAATTATATGTCTGAAATACAATTTGCAATAATAATAAATGAGTATTCAAATTATTTTCTCTACTATTAAATATTTTTCTTACGTGAGAAGTCATACTTTTTACAATTTTAATAACAGAAAAAAAACGATTTTGCTGAAGTATTTAAAAATTTACAGATCTGAAATTAATTTCGTTAATCTGTCAAAATAATGTACTCAAAATGGTTGCTGGAATATCGAAATTTTTGCAGCACTGCTCATCGTGCTTGAATACGTATTTTAATGGTCTAACAAAATTATATATTTTCAAATTTATATCTATCTAAATTTTTAAATATTTCAACAAAATCATTTTTTCCGTGCAGTATCTTGTTTTATAAAACGCATTTGGAAACATTGACTTTCAAAAATTATTAAAATCAAAGTTTCGAGAAATTACATTCTTAAATCAAGACGCAAAATAGTCTCAATTTGGTTCTTTCTATCCGTAGCATTTTTTCAGTTGCTTATAATATGCGCATCGATGAAATAATACGAAGGAAATAACTGGTCGACAACACCAATCGTGCCTCGAACGTAACACGCAATGTGAAAACGAACGCGGCAATGGGAAGCAATAATTCATTGGCGAAAATCATCTTTCACCTCTCGCTCGTTAATGCCCTAACGAGAGGAATTAAATGTATCCAGCGATTAGGCAGCGGCGATCCCCATCGTAGAAATCGGTTCACCTGCGAGCGTGGGAACCGTTGCTGGCGGCCTTGCGGAACCACCGTGAGGCACACCGCGGCCTTATATAAAAACGCTAATGATATCTGATTGCTCCCTATTCACGATGATACCCGGCTTTTGCACGCCCGTCGTGCAGACTCGCGCCTCGCCTCCGGCCGGCTCTCCGTACAGCACGGCGACTTTATCTGGACCGCTTATCATCGCGCCGTTCGTCCTGCAACCGTCGATGAGTCTTGTCAAACGTTTCAGTCCACGCTAGTCTCATTAAGACGCCTTACTTACAATAAATGCCAGAACACTAACTCGTAGCTCGGTTAGTGACAGCAATTGCTCGTTAGTCTCTTTCTCTTCACATACTTCTTGGCCATTTAGTAATTATTCATGTTACGTAGAGTAACGTTGAGATCTTCAAGTAAGAGATTCGACACCATCCTGAAATGTTCTGAATATGATGGATCAACGCTTAACTCTCTGTCAGCAATGTGAATTTTAATTTTTTTCAACAATGTGGATCTTCGAGAGATGCAGCGAATTTTTTACTGTTCCGGAATATATAAAAATCTGAAAACATTCTGGTATACTTACACAAGTTTTTATATCATCGTAGAAATCGGATTATAGTTTACTTTTTTTTACACACAGATTTAAATTTATCTAATAATAAATATCTAAAAATATCGATGGTACCTTAAAGACTTCAAATGTTATCAAAAAATTAAGATAAAATGAAATATATATACACGGAAAGATTTTGCTAAAGTGTCCAAAAATTTAACTAGATACAGATATAAAAATAATTTTATTGAACTTTAATAGTCCAAAATCAAAATAATTACGTAGCATTTAAAAACATAAATAATGCTGCAATAAGTTTCGATAATTTAATAATCAATTTGAGCGTATATCCTTATACAAATCACGGACTATCTAGCAATCCAAAAAAATTAGAGCTAACGGCACAACGGATGGATGAATTTGCGACACAGTTGTAGATTTTATCGTATCGCCGTACGTTAATGTACAGCGAAAATGACGAGGCGAGTTTTGCGCGACGCCCTGACGATGACTTGGGATAATTTCGGTAAGAATATCTTCAAAGGAGTTCGCAAACGCGTGACGCGATCCTATTTCCGAGAGACAATAACAATTTGCTTGTCATACAACAGGCAATTTGAGATAGCCTGTAAATTTTTCGACAAAGTACCGTTGTTGAGCAATCTTAATGCCTGAGATTCTTATAGTATAATCGAAGCACAGTATTGACATTTGCGAACCTACATAGAGACCGAAGAGGCTTCAAGCATTCAAGAATGTTTTTGTCTATTATAAAGTAAGAGAGCGATATGATAAAATATCTATAATATATTGATAAATATATTATGGATTGAAACAATGTGTGTAAAATTATAAATCTTCTAAAACAATGATGCGCAACCATTTTTAATAATTTTTAGTAATTTTCAGAGGGCATTTCAGAAGCCCTCTGAAATGAAAATCTTGCGAGTCGTATGTTTATTTCGCTTATGTAAAATAGAAAATATGATTTTATAGTTTTTGGCTATTAGTCAGCGGGTCGCAGGTTGCGCATTATTATAAAAGATATTTGAATTTTCATAGTTTTCGATAAATGACACTACGCCTAAAACTTTCTTTGAAAAACATGTCAAAAAGCCGTCATACGCTTTTGAGCGCAATACTTTCGCGAGCATCCAGAAATAAAGCATTGAAGATGTGCATTGGCCGTGCGAATTGAAATGCCGGGCGAGTAGCTTCTCGCGTCGTGTTGGCGGTGGGCATCTACTCCCGCGGCCGAGTTCGTGACGCTGGAAGGCAATGGATTTGCAGCAACAACAGGATCCGCCGTAGGTAAAACAATAGTCGCGAGCGCCCTGACAGCAGGCCGAAGGGACGGAAAGGGAGGGAGCGAACCGCTGGCCGAAGCTTGTGAGAGGAAACCGGCAAACTCATTCCCAGCCCGAGAGGACCTCGACATTTCCCGTCATGAAGATACCCCGTCTATTTATCCTTCCGAAACGCCTCGATCGAGATATTCCAGAACGGGGAAAGGGATGGCCGGAGGCGGGGGAAAATCGATGCCGCTGAGAACGGATCGGATAGTTCGGCGAGTGATACTCCGATTTGCACAACAGCACCAGTAAAATTATTATCGGCACTCACCGAGACTGTACGATCAACAAAAACGTCAATCTGTCCCGATTCGCTTTGTGTAATCAGACATTGATCGAATTTGAACAAATATATCAGCGCATTGAGCTCGTTATTGAACTAATTAATTTGCTCTGAATAATCAATCAATTAATCAAGTTGTCTGACGATCTTAAATTATAAATTGAATACAGATTGTTTAATTGAAATTTATCTTTGTTCATTATTATTTCAAAACGGATGGTAGATTCAAATGAATAAATTAATGAAAAGATATTTTGTTTTATATATGAAATTAGAGATAGAATGTGATAGATAGTTGTAATAGAATTATATCTGACGAATTAAAACAACGCCTAACATTATATAGACATAGAAAGAATCTTGAAATGTCTAAAAATTTAAGACCAGATACAGATATGAAAACAATTTTGCTGGACTATCAAAATAAAACATTTAAACATAATACTGCAAAAATTTTTGATATTCTGACAACTTAATCAATTTAAAGAACTTACGTAATTATTTCGATAGCTTAACAAAATTATTTTTAAATTCATATCTAATTTTTATATCTTTCAATTTTCATATCTTTTTTTATTATTCCTCTTTCTATAGATAAATTTAAGACATTTTAATCTAATTCGTAGTTTTCAGTCTTTAATTAAATAATATTAAATAATATTAAATAATATTTTGCCTAAAACATCATAAAAAACGTATCACATGAATGTTTTTGATATTAAGAAATGAGAATTTTTATTGTATTCTCTTTCTTATGTTACTGTTAAATTATAAATTTAATTCAATGGAATTATACTCATTTGCAAAATTAAATCGAGATTTGCGCGCACAATTTCAATTCTTAAAAAATGACAGTATCTGTCAAAGAATATTGTTCTTCAGAATATTATATTAAGAATAAAAATATATTTCCAGAAATATTTCTAGAATATTCCAAGAATATTCCCCTCTCGTTTTACGTCAGTAGGCTCGTTAAAACGATGATTTGCGTCTAAGTGACATTATGAATAAGCTGCAAGCTGTTTCCACACGTTTCCATGTGTGCTTTTTCTTTCCTCTTCGTGAATCTGTCACACAGGTTGTTACTGAATATCACGTCTCTCGATCGGGATTTAATGTTACAAGCAGGTAACGATGTAAATATTATAAAGGTTGTGACAACCTACGGCCCGCGGGCTCTAAAAAATTGAAATTTATGTGACAGTGAAAAGACGCTCCTTTCCGTTTGCTATTCAAGTATACACTCAAGGAGAAGATTAACGTATCATTTCGAGAGTAACGGGCTTGGTTTCAGAAGAAATTATGAAGAAAGCTGGATAAAATCAATCAAAGTATATTTTTTGCAAATAGAGAAGATTGCAATATGGCAAAATTAAAATTTCATCAGAAGGTTATTCTGATTTAATCAATGGAAAGAATTACACATGAAAAAATGAGCTGGTTCGATCGTCCGCGAAATCTTTTTTGACCATTAATGCGACAATTCATTAGGCCTTATTCAACATCACATAAACTACACTTTAGCGATGAACATCTTGCTTTAAAAACGGATAGTTAACCCAATAACGAGAAAATGATGACCCGCGTAGAAAAGCAAAGGTCAAAGCCGGAACGGTACCGGTTTGCCGACTGGTAATATCGCGACGAGATGCGAATCTCTCTCGTAGCTCCCATCCAACGTGAATTCGTTATTCACTCCTAGGATACGGGATCCTCCGCTTCGGACGCGAGAACGTAGACGCCAGCCTATGGAGCAGCCTCTACGAGCATTTAACCTTAATGACGCGTCTTTAACGATGTACAACGGTTAGCCGTGCAATGCCGAAGCCGGAGCCGTTCTACGCTCTTGGCGTCGGGTGCACTGTTTCCCACGAACCTGTCTAAAGGATCGCTTCGCAGCGGGCTGCGATCTCTTAATTGTTACTTCGGCGGACGTCGTACACGCTCCCCGCGCCGGATCGAAGCCGATGTGCCAGCATGAAAACGAGATTAACCATATCGCTTCCTGACGATGCGCGTCAGCGAATCTGCGAGGATGACAAGTGTCAATGAAAAGCTCACTATTTATCTTCAAAAAATAGAATTATATAATACACTAATTACCCATTAGTAACACATTTTAATATCGGTTTTTCACAACATAATATAATATTATAAAGAGAGATTTACAAAGAGATCTACAAAGAGCCTCTATTTTTTTTTAATAAGAAGATATTTCGAGAAATGCATTTCTACAGTTTTCATCAAGCTGAATGAATTGAAATCAATACAATGAATTACAGATATTCAGTCTCGATAATTGCTTAGGTTACAAACAAAAGTTTTGATTCTACACAGAAAGAACGCGAGCGTGCGCAATTTTGCTAAAGTATTTATTATTAAAGTTATTACTATTATTATTAGTTAAAAACTTGGCTAAATAGAAATCTGAAAATAATGTCAAAATAATTATGTAGAAATCTCAAAAGTTGATGAGCAATGCTGCAAAAAGTTTTGATATCTCAACAATATATTCTATATAATTCTATATAATTATTTTGATAATCCAACAAAAAAATTTTCAGTTCTTTACCAGCTAAGTATTTAGATACTTTAGCCAAACCATGTATGTAGGTTCCAGTGTCAATCTAAGAGAACTTTATTACGTAGATCATAATAAAACTCCATGCATTCAATCACGAATTCATAATTATCTTGTGATATGTATAGGTAAATTGTACGTATTTATTTCTGACTATCACTCAGAGGGGATCAATATATCTGCTACCTCGCTTCAAAAACAATGGCACTATCCTCGTCGTCGTCGTGCATGCATCAATAGTAACGTCACGGTAATCTCACGGGCGGTCGTTCGTTTCGTCGTATGCAAATGCCGCGAGTTGCAGCTGTGGATCGTCCGCCGATTGGTTGAGTATTCCCTGTTTTTTTACAACGCAACCGATGCGAAACAAGCACGGCTAGATCGGGATAGACGCGGATTGGCCGGTTGGCCGGCGTAACTTTTCCGATTAGAAATCAACACCGCAGTGGATGCCCCTCTACTTAGGAGGAGCCTGCTGAAGTAGGTCATCCTATCTTGCCTTGGACTAGCGGTAAAATAGCCTCTCTCCTCTGCTCGAGTGGGGGTGGTGTGGAGGGGTCTCTCTTTGCCTCCTCCGGTGACGCCGTTATTACCTTTCAGCCTCTCCTAGTGCGATTCTTCGGTATTTTCACAGAAAAAGCGAAGGGGAGATGGCAAAGGAGCCACGCCGATTTGCTTAAGACGAAGGAAAAGTCGAAGAATATTATCACATTTTCTAAAATCTTTGGAGTGGAATCTAATTCTAAAAAATGACAATTCAGCCAGTGTTAAAAAAAAAGCGATTCAATTGTCAATTTTTAAGAGTGAGATTTCACTCTGTACAGTTATTCCACTTGAAAGATTTTGGAAAGCAATATTGATTTCCTCTTCCCTACGAAGATTATACATAAATAATCTCCAGGAAAAAGAGATTTTAAATTTTTTATGATTAGATGCATGAAGTTTTATCATGATCTACTTAAAAACGTACAGTGATTAAAATCAATTCGAGAAATGCATTTTTAAAATTTCCATCAAGCAAGAGCTTAATATAATAAACTACTATGTTATTCCATATGATGTCATCATGATAAAATCCTCTCCGATTGATACTAGAAATTGATGGAACCAAAACTTGCATTTGCGAGAGCACATCGTTCAATAATAATGAAATGATGGAATAACGTTACAGTTTATTATATTAATCTCACTTGATAACAATTTTAGAAATATATCTCTCGAGTTGTCTTTTTATTTTTAATCACTATACATTTTTAGGTAGTCTAGTCCAATGACTTAAATGAATTTCATTTCACAAGCAGTAATTTACACAGCACCAAATCAGATGGGTAATTTGTTGTGTCGTAAAAGAAACTATTCCTAGTGGCCACCGTTGCGTGAGCAGTCGCATTGTCACTAATGTTACGAGTTTCAATATTTCTTAATATCTTAATGAGAAAGCGCATTACCGCGCTACTTGATACCGCGACTATGATATCGTATATGTATATATTGATCGCGTGCTCACGCGCTATTATGTCACCGCTTTTCGAAAGGAACGGAGTGTTATTTACTACAATCAGAGTGCATCTTTCCCGCGATATCCGACGATGATCTCAGGATCTAGCGACAGCATTCTTGTCCCAGCAAATTGTACGTTTTCTGTAGGAATATTAATCGCCTGATATTTCTCAACTTTTCTCAACCAAACACGTACATTTCTGTAGGAATATTAATCGCTCACTACGCTCAATACGCTCACTAAAAGCTAATGAATTAAGAAGATTCACCTACCAATTTATTTGTTTAAATTTATGTATATTACACTGAAAAAAAAGATTGATTGCTGTAACAATATACAATAGATAGTAAAATGTGGCATAGTATTTTTATATGGCTGCAATAATCAGTTTTTGATTGTAGCAGCAAATTTTTAGTTGCGTTAGCCTATCAAAATCTCATCATATACTGACATTGCGGATAGGCTATAACGCAACTAAAAATTTATTGCTACAATCAAAAATTGATTGCTCCCATATAAAAATGCTATGCCATTATATTTTACTATCTAAATTGTTGCAGCAACCAATATTTTCTTTCAGTGTAAGTATTAACTCTGCTGGTTTATTTCAATTTACTACATGATCATATCGTTTGGATGAAGAAGCTCTAAAAAAGTTTCACAAAAAAAAATATCTTATATTAACAGAGGCACCAATACCAAAGTCATCAATATCAGAAAAAAGTTTTTAAATAAAATATTAGTAAAAAAAATAAATTACATCTTGGATCGAATAAATCCAAACAGACCAACAGAATTAAAATAAGTTAGTATCGAAGTTGACATAAATTCTCTCTAAAGATTAATCCTGCGATCATGTCGGGAAAAGGATTTGTCTCCGATGTAATCGTGGGGACAAGTCGCTAACATTCCACGGAGTTTTCCTATCTTCGTTAGATCCGCCAATAAAAGTTGCATCTTGCGGCTGTCGCTGCATCCCGTTAAATCGGCATTCCAGCCTGTCTAGAAACGTATGTATCACATTATCATGTGGCCTTCACACGAATTGTAACGTTAATTTCCTCATCGGTCATCGGTTGATTATGAATGAGGCGATAAATACGACAAATTTGTAAATAAACACAGTTAAAAGCTATGTTTTGTCAAATATAGTTGAATATAAGTGTAGCATAGGGATCTCATTATTTTATAATCAAATATCACTCTTATCATTGATATAATATTTAATTATTAAGATGATGTAAGATTACTTGGAATGGGATCTCATTCTAAACAGTGCTAATTTTGAAAAAAAAAATGACTAAATTTTCAATCTTTAAAAGTAAAATATCATTCTTTTAAGATTTTAATTCTAAAAATTTTACAGAATTATATATATATATATATATGTATATATATCCGATTGTGAGATATATGTTGCAAAGAAACGCTTCGCAGTGCGCAATCATTACGATAAAATCAAGCCCACAAATACTTCTTTTATGTTACCGAAATGAAATGATATTGTATAACTCAACAACGGTGTTGCTAAATCTCACTTATAAACTCTCGCTGATCTCCAACGAAATTATGTCTCGCTTGCAGGTAACATCCGGCTCCGTGTGATAGCGACGGCCGTTCTGTCATCGCTGTACATAAAAGCACCGCCTAAGGGTAGCGTTTCTCATATTGAAGTGACGATTGCAAGGTAGAGCCACTACCTTGCGGCGATAATTACGCCACCGTCATACCAGGAGAGAGAAACGCGATGACCAAGAACGGAGGCTCACCGCGCCGACGAGATGCCGATTCGCGACGGTAAGGCTTGGCTACCGGGGCTAGCCGACTCGTGATGAGTAAAACGAGAAGCCGCGACTAGCCAGGAAGAGAATGGGTGAGAGACGGTAGGGACGAATGGGTCATTACCGAAGGAACACCTAGGATGACTTATGGGAGAGCCCGGACCCGGAGGAGACTACGGCGTGTGTGAACAAGAAGTCGCGCGGAGAGCGATCTCGGTTCACGCGATACATAATTCCTCGACCATCGGTGCGAGGGTTGTATCATCAGTAAAAAAAAAAAAAAATCCCGTTTGAAATAGCCGCTCATTCATTCGTTGACTAGCTTATACAGGAAACAGTGAAACACTGTTAACAGCAGTTTGTAACGGAAAAATTTGTTCGGTTATTTTTATTATTTAATTAAAAATTTAGCCCGTAATTTTTATTATTTAATTTAAACAAAAAAGTTACATTGTATTTTTATGACAATCTGACAGGTAAAATAATATCTGAAATTATTTTTTCTTTCGGCATACGTATATATGTGTGTGTATGTGTAAATAAAAATACAATGTGCATGTGCATGAAAATAATGATTTTATAATTATATTAAAATATTAAAAAATATTTAAAAAATTAGCTAGATACAAATTTGAAAATAATTTTACTGGACTATCAAAATAATTACCTAGAAATTCAAGCATAACGAACAATACTGCAAAAGGCGTTGTATCAAATTTGAGCATTCTACAGAATTATTTTGATATTTCAATAAAATTAATTTCAAATCTGTACCTACTTTTTTAGATTTTAGCAAAACTATTTCATATAGAATACAGTGTCCTGTCAATTTCTAAATTATGGACAAATAATGACATGCATAATATCACGTTACGTTACTGTTGCCATTATATTATTTTACGCTTCGCTTCTTGAATGTGGAATACCGTGGACGTACAGAACTCCAAGCGTTTCGCGTCTCGAATTAATTACGTCGCTAATGAGCCGCGTGTGAAATTGCGTCACGGTGTAATTGCAGGTCGAATGCGTGACGCGTTCGCCACCTTTAATGAGCATGCTTAATCGATAAGTTTGCGAGGAATTCGCGGACGTGAAGGGACGAAAGGGCGGCAATAAATCACGTTTAAGACGACCTTTACGGATTTGCGTATTGGCACGCGCATTTAGACGTGTTTAGAGAGCATCGCGGATGCCGCAGGAGTCAATAAGATCGCGTTTCGGAGAAAAAGGATTTATTGGCAATTGTTCGCCATTATTACCTGCGAGAAATATAAAAAATAGATTCAATGAAGCAAATCAGTAGCTCATTACAACGGGAATTTCTTCTCCTATACGCGCATATACTAACTCAAATTCAACGATATTATATCAATTTTCGTTACATTAATCAAAATTAAATTTTAACAATTGCGTACCTGCGTACCAAAATAAGATTTATATGTATATCTCTTTTTTACGTTTGTAAAAAAATTTTAAGAGAATAACAATTATAAATATGTATAAAAATAATGCATATAAAAAAGGATATATTCGACATCTCACATACTAAACACATACTTTGTTTTATTGTATCAGATAATTCGAATGCATTTATCAAAAATAAAATAGAAAAAAAATCTGATTCTGCACAAACTGGAAATCTGATGGATTCAATTAGTGTATCTAAAAAATAAATAAAAATTTTTCTAGTAGCTAGATGAACATGATTAATTTCTTCTAGAACTTTTAATA
>Ga0157364_1001974_pt1 | contig 18426 bp, 11 predicted proteins | sample AttsexASBM2_FD_111476 | JGI IMG/M metagenome (GOLD analysis project Ga0157364, IMG submission 111476) | Fungus gardens microbial communities from leaf cutter ant in Ribeirão Preto, State of São Paulo, Brazil - Atta sexdens ASBM2 | ecosystem: Host-associated > Fungi > Mycelium > Unclassified ...
TATATATATACATATACACCCATCCACCCACCCACCCCATACACACCCACACACACACATATATATATATATATATATATATATATAAATATATGATAGTTAAAATAAAAAATCCTTCATCCGTAAATAAAATTTATTTATTATCAATGTTCTAAACGTAATTTTTTTGCAAATTCTTATTTGACATGTACTGTGTATGTAAACTTAAATATAAAACTATCTAAGTGTTTACATTTTTACTAGAAACGCTATGGGATCCGACGTGTATTGAAAAGCTGCAATTTCCGAATGATGGAACATCAATTTTTCTCATTGAAATTAATTCATAGTTGCATTTGAAATTAAGAATGCGATGAATATTATGGAATAATGTTTGGCTAAAATCAACTTATATATCACTATACATTATACCACTATTTTTTTTAAAGATTATATAAAAAAAGAATTTTACAGCAATGATTCATTTTAATTTTAACAGAGTGATTTATTTTAATTTTACCAGGCAAACATTTTTAAAATATATAATTTTACAAAAAACATTTCAAATAAAAGTATGATATAGAGGAGGATATCCCTTTCTACACTACAATTCGATAAGTATTTGACGTATAAAACTTAAACACATAAAAATTGTATTTCCTTTCAGGCAATTGTGGAAAGTAATCAAATTACGATTAATAAATCTCATAAGTATGTCGAAATATAACATTATATATATGTTTCTTCTGTAATGTTTTTTAGTAAAATTGCATATTTTTGAAATATTTGTCTGTTAAGATTAAAACTGAATCATCCTGTATAATATATTAATGAGACTTAAGCTAGTACAGGATTTTAATTAATATAAATTGTATGAATATCTTAATTCAACCGACATATAAATACAGAATAATGATAAATTTTAAAGGTTATTGGAGTAATAAAGAAAAAGAATTTTCAATAACAACTTACAGTTTTGATAGATCCGGAGAAATAAATAGTATATTTTTCTTACGCTTCTCTCTCTCTCTCTCTCTCTCTCTCTCTCTCTCTCTCTCTCTGTCGCTCTCTCTCATCTCTTAATCAGACATCTGTGAGCACATGAAAACCACTTGCAATGTCAAGTTCTGCCTAAGTCCATCGGGAAGTATTGCGGCGTTTAATTATCGACAATTCCATAGCATCAACAAAATTTATCTAGTTTTGTAACGCGATTTTCAGAGATTAATTGTTGATAAAATGATAAAAACTAGTTTGTGTCGCTACAATTTGATGAGACCTGATGAACTTGGCAGTCGTTATCTAAGAATACATTTCGTTTACAATGGAATATAAAATAGTAAGTCTGGAGTCACACATGGAGTATGTCTGTGGTGAAAATGAATAAAAAAATTGATGTAATTTTTAATATATAGAAAAAAGCGCCCTGTGTATAATACCCGTGGTCCGTATTTCAGTCATATTTAACGCACAAAAATCGTGATAAGTGTTCTAGAGTCCAGAGTGAGGCTCGCCGCATATATACTCAGTCGTTTATTTCTTTTTTTTCCTGGGCTTGTCTTGGGGTGCCGGCAGATTCTCCTTTCGCTTCGACGTCGGTTTCGTTCCTATATTGCTGCCCTTCTTTCTTCTCTCCTGTCTCTCGCGTTCCTCAAGTTCCTGATTCTCGCGTTCTATCAGGGTTATCAGAGTATTGCAGCGACGCTGCAACTCCAACGCGGTACGTGATTTGACGAACCAATCAAAGCGGAACTGCGGGGCAGATCTTACCGTGGCACGAAGTTCCTCGTACACATTTTCCTTATCGAATCCGAGTTTGTGTAGCATGCAAACAAGAAATCGATCCTCCTCCTCGGTATAATTTTTTCCCTTATTTGTGCCATAGGCTATTCTGAGCTGATGGAAAGGCGCGCGGTATCTAGCCATTTTCGCGTCCAGTGCTTTCTTGATGCCAGCTCGTCTCTGTATCTTGGCCTCACCGCGCTCGATCTGCGCCATCACGCGATCTATATCCTGTAACTCGTGACAACGTTCCCAGAAAACGGCCGAATACTCCATAACTTCCTCCGGCGTTTTTCCTTCAACTTCCTTCGCAATATTCTCAATGTCATCGCGACCATACTTTTCATTCGCCTTGATAAACTGATTAAAGTCCCGCTTGGTCCAGTTGGTAAAGCCCTGAAGCAGTAACTTCTCCTTCTCGGTAATTTCTTCGTCGGTGAGCGGTTGAGCGTCGTCAATTTTACGCTGTTCCTCCTTCTGAATTCGGGCGGCGTCTGATCCAAGTTCAGGATTCTTCGGAACCTTGTAGCCGACTGTTTGTCTGAAATAATAAATCTCTTGATCCAATAGTTCGAAAAGTCGTGGCGGGAAGAATTGAAAATCTTGCACGATCGGTTGTTTCGGTGGTCTTGGTGCTTTTGGCGCCTTCGGCTCCGACACTCGCAACGCTTCTCTGAAATAAGCGTCGACGGCATAATTGGCTTTACGTTCACGTTTGGGTGGCTCAATCCAATTGCCTATTCCAAGGATCTTCTGTTTTTCGCGATAATCTTCACCCTCAAATTGATATACAGAATCTGTCGGTGCATCGACAGTAAAATTGCGTAACGAAGACTCTCCAAGGCTCTCGAGTTTCTGCTTCATCTCCTCCGTTTTGGCTTCGCCTTTCTGTAATATCGTGTCAATATCCTCGTCAGTAATGGCGCTATCCTTGGACGCAAATACCTCGTTCGCACCATGTCTGATCATATTTAACATCTCATCCTTGTTCAATGCCGTTTGTTTGGCATCGACTAATCGTCCCTGCTGTATAACGAGCTTATCTAAGCGCAACTTCACTTCGGCCCGCTCGACGATCTTCTCCTCCACCGTGTTCTCTGTGATAAACCTAAAAACTCGAACTTGCTTCTGCTGACCTATACGATGTGCACGATCCATCGCCTGCAAGTCCATCTGTGGATTCCAATCGGAATCGTAAATGATGACCACGTCGGCGGTAGCCAAGTTAATACCCAGTCCACCAGCACGAGTCGACAGCATGAAAATAAACTTTTCGCTACCGGGCGCATTATACTCGTTTATCTGCCGTTGTCGATCTTCATGAGCCGTGTTGCCATCAAGTCGACAGTATTGGAAACACCTCCAATGGCAATAGTCTTCTAAAATATCCAGCATTCTTGTCATCTGACTGAAAATCAAAACTCGAGATTCTTGCTGTTGCAATTTTGGCAATAATTTATCGAGTATCACCATTTTACCACAGTTATAGACGAGATGCTCGTCAGTAGTGTATGGCGGTCCAGGTTCAGCACCGTCAAACAAGTATGGATGATTGCAGCATTTCCGTAACTGCATCAGAATGTTTTGCAGTCTCATTTTTTCTATCTTTCCTGCACCGTTTACTATATCTATATCCTTCATCAATACTTTGGTATACCATTCTCTTTGCATTTTACTCAAGCCAATGTATACTTTAATCTCTTTCTTAGGCTTAAGTCCCTTTTCTACTTCGGACTTCAATCTTCTCAGAAGGAATGGTCTTAGAACTGCATGTAATCTCTCGACTAAAGAATTATCACCTAAAAAGCTATTTGTATTAAACCATGAGTCAAAGTCATCAGAGCTATTGAATACATCCGGTAGAAGGAAATTCAGCAGAGACCACAGCTCGTGGAGATTATTTTGAAGTGGTGTGCCTGTTAAAAGAAGTCGATTGGTGGTCTTGAATTCTCTGAGAATCTCTGATAATTTAGACTTCTCATTTTTTATCCTGTGAGCCTCATCTATCACCATGTAGCGCCAATTGAACTTTTTGAATACAGATTTCTCTTTAATGACCATCTCATAAGATGTCACACATACATCCCATTCTCCAGGCATCATCACGTCTCTTATGAAAGTATTCCTAGTCTCTGCATCTCCAATTAGGCAAACGGCTCTGAGAGTAGGACACCACTTCTTAAACTCGTTCATCCAATTGGCCAATGTTGATTTCGGTACAATAACAATGTGAGGTCCAGGGATATTACGAAAGTGCTTCATGTATCCCAGCAGGGAGATAGTCTGTAGTGTCTTACCAAGACCCATTTCATCAGCCAAAATACCATTTATACCATGCTCATAGAGTGATATCATCCAATTTAAGCCGCGTATCTGATAATCACGCAACTCACCAGATTTTATGTAATGAGGGGATGATTCGAAGCGCGTGGTAGGTGCTACACTAGCATTACTCTCTGCCAGCAACTCCTCGTCCTCCTCTTGCTCGGTTTTACGATGCCTATGATCGCCAGAGTCTGATTTAGGGATTTCCGGCTGTTTCCTGGGTCTACCAGCTTTAACTTTCAAAGGGCTACCAGCCTTATCCTTCTGATTGTTCGTCATAAAGTGTGAGAAAATCTCAGTCTGTTTTAACAAGTAATCGAATCGCTTGCTACGGTCTGTCTCGAGCTTCGTCTCAAAATCGCCACCCCTGGATGATGTGGTTTCTGCCGAGGACCCGTTCGAGTTATCCCCGGTGTCACCGGTATCCGCGTTCTCATCCGGCTTGGACATCTTGTTTGTTACACACAGTCACACGCACAATTTACGGTCTTCCTCTTAAATCTTCGCGGATCGTGTAATACTTACGTTAAGCACGAATTGCTTGTATATATATATATATATATCGCTGATGACCACTTTATTGGCCAGTCACGGTTGTTATTGACACATCAAAAGCGATTCAATGCATCGCATCAAACACCGATGTGTATGGCATCACCATTAACCGCCATGTTACACCGGATTCTTTTACGCGTGCGCAGTAATGCGACACATGAGTGTATACAGGTGTGTTCCGTTCAATTCCCTTGATTCCGTTGCACGCATAAAGATACATTTTCATGGTTATCAGTTGAAGCGCGTCCAAAGCGCGATTTTGTAACGTTATGTTTTTCACTGGGAAAACTGGTGTAGCACTAACGCCATGCTAGATTTAAATGAAAACTGCACTAGTGCAGGTTTAATGATGCAGTTTTAGTGTGTGCAGTTCAATGGAACATATCATTAGATATCCATTTTATTGACATCCATTTTATAACATCTCTAAATATATATATATGTTCAAATTACTTATTTTATAATATTTTGATATTTTAATTTATTTAAAACATTTTTTTAAATTAAATTTTTACATTTCAAGAGTTGTAGGCCGATATTCATAGTCAAATCTTATATTCAAGATCGTCTAAGTACGGTCTTAAGAAGTCACGAACCAATCAGAAGGTTGCATTAGAGTCTTAAGACATTAATTATGATCGGTATCCATAGTCGAATCGGTCTTATTTCAAGATCGTCTTAAGTAACGTCTTAAGACGCTAATGCAGCCTTCTGATTGGTTCGTGACTTTTGACATTTAAGGCCGGTATTCATAAGGTTTATCACGTCGCATCAGAACATGTGACGCGAACAAATCTTATGAATACCGGCCTTAAATGTCAAAATGTCATTGCATAGCTATTATTAAAAACATTAAAACTAAACAATGTCATTGTTATAACATTAATTATAATAATGTAATATCATAAAATAATATCATATCTTAGCACGAGCACAATTTCAATTTCAACTTGCACTGGGGTTTGATTGTATATTTTGAAATAAGGTGAAAATTACAAAAGTGAGCAAATTCACTAGAGTATTCATAATTTAATTGGTCAATATCTAGTAATCTTTGCTCACTTTTGTAATATTCATCTCCTTTCAAAATTCACAATCGACCTCCTAATCTCCACTGACTTCAAAGACAATGAAGCAAAAATTAAACTCAGTGCAGGTTTTTGTATCAGTTTTACTAGTTTTCACAGTGAAACAACACAATTGCACTCAGTGCGCACCAGTGTTTCACCAGTGTTTCCCCAGTGGAAAACGCTATTAGTTTCAACGTCGACATTGAGAAATTCAGATTTTTCAACTTCTAAACATCAATATTCACAAGGACGCGAACTTCTGTAAGGCCAGAATCAGACTACGCATTGAAAAATAAGATTGAAGATTGAAAGATTGAAGTTTGACCAATCAGAATAAAAGGAGCTAAAACTTTTTTGTCCTCATTGATGTAATTTCAATCTTTAATTTTTAATTTCAATCTTCAATGCATAATCTGATTCCGGCCTAAGGATATTGGTCTTTAATAGGCTGCGATCGATTTAGACGCTTGTAATCATCATTCTGTCTTTGAATACTTTACTTGACGCTACAAATGCTTCGAAACTTTTGACCAATCGGAAGAAAGAATTTTACTAATTGTCCAATCAAAAAATGTTTCGAAGCATGTTTCGTAATATCAAGTGAATCATAGCCTTTATCGTAGCCTTTATCGTTTTTATCAGATGTAAAATAAGAATAGAAGTAAATACTGAAAAGCACTGAAAGCTTTAAATCGACCGCAGCCATAGTATCTTGTGGCTGAACTTTTGTTCACAATCAGTTCATTTTTCTTTCTCTTCTTTCCTTCTGGGAATCGATTGTGTATCTTGAAATGAGATGAAAATGTCAAAAGTGAACAAATTCACTAGTTATTGAATTATGAATATTCTATTCTGAATTTGTTCACTTTTACAATTTTCACTTCATTTCGAGATATACAATCGATCCCTGGAGAGAAAGGAAAAAAGAAAGGAGGAAGAAAGATGACTTAGTGCAAAAGTTCAGCTCTAAAAAGAACAAGCCATATGTGCAGTGCATTAATTCGTTGGGTCACAGTAGCGGCCCGAAAATAAGAAAATGCAGTACTAAAGTTGATAAAAAATTCTGAAAAAATTCTTAGAGTTCTATGAGAAGAAAATAAATGATTGTTTATCTCTTGTTTTTCTGTAAAATTGATAGTATTTGAGTAAAAAATAAATCGGGCCGTTACTATGACCCAGCGAATTAATGCACTGCAGTGTACTAGTTCAGAAAATGCAGCAATAAAAAACAGACCTATTCAGAATTTTAGGGTAGAAAAAGAACAGACCTCTTATATGACGGTATGTGATTGAACATGGCGCTGCATTTTGTTGCATTTAAACGTGGCGATGAAGTAGGTAGTATATAAAAGTTTGTGACATACATACGTAAGTAATGTAAAAAGTACGGGATAAAATTACCGATTATATAGAAAAGATAAAAGTTCTTTTATCGTCTAATTTAGAGTATTTTATTAAAAAAATAAATAATGTTAAGTTTTAAATGATGCGTGTGTGGTCGTTATCTGATTGACATCTCTTATATTTAATTAATTTAATCTTTTATTTGTGTTTGCTAGCGAAAAAGTTAGCAGTTATAGAATATAATTGATTAAAACGAATACATATAATTTAGAATCAGAAATGATCATTATTTCAAAACAGCGTTTATATTGTAAAATTAAAGACATTTCATGGACATTGTCGAAAAAATTACTTATCTTTTCTCATCATTAAATTAACATATTCTATAATTATTCTTTTTCTTATAATTAGCTATATTTTTTATTTATATAACAAAGTTTATTATATAACCACATTAATTTAAAAAGAAATAGTGCGATATAACGGCATATTTAAAAAAATAATTATATATAGAACAAAACCTATCAAATACGAATAAGAATTTCATTTTTTTATATTTGAAAAAGAGCTAATTGTAAGTATTTCGATGATTAAAATTTAAAATCATCCTTATATGAATCATGCATTTGCGCACTCGCGCATCAAGTCGTCGACGATGGTTTCCCGGACAACGAGGATCACTCAGATGCACAACAATCGACCGAGCCGATCCGTGGAGGACGACGATTGTTGTTGCAAGAATGTCGTTCGTCGAGCAGCTGACGTTCGGACAGGAAATCGCAGTGCCAGCTAGACTGCCGATAATCCTGAAGCAGTTCTGTAAGGCTGCGATACGCACGCAGCCTTACGATCTGCTCAAGTGGTCCAGCTCGTACTTCCGCGCGCTAGCCGATGGCGAGGAGCCGCCGATTAAGTCGCGACTCGAGTACCCGCCACCGAGTACAGCTTCCGGTTTGACCTTGGGCTTCCTCAGGGTATTATTGCGGCAGTTTGGAAGTATGGCGCGAGTCATATGAGTCATATGAGAAACCAATCCTCAATAAGATATATTTCATTGATTTGGTAATCTTTTTCAGATTACAACAAGACGCTTTCGATTGAGACAATCTTGCGTCGCTGGGATTGCCTCTGTCTGGATCATAGGGATTTCGATACGATCCTTGTGATTGGAAGATTCCATCATACTTGCCAGGTGAAGAAGTTCCTCGCCGTAGCGGTGGGCTTGCTCGGCGCCAATCTCACCGAAACGATGATCATGGTTTGCCAATTGTTTAGCCACGAGCCAGACGGAGGATCTGCGATGATCCCACTCACTTTGTTTATGGAGATATACGAGTAAGCTCGGCATAACACACAATACCGATTATTTCTCTGATTCTTACAGATTCCTATATATGCAATTCAATAAAAAAATTAGCTTTGTAACTGGTGTAAAATTTTTTGATATGATTAGTTTGCTTTTAGTTCCTCACTAGATCTAAAGGGAATCATATAAAAAAATTTTACGATTGCGAAGCTGCTTTTTTATTAAACATAGCCATTGAATATCTATTTAATGCTCGAAATGAATAGATATTTAGCGGGACTCGCATGCGATGGCAATGAAAAGAACACGTTCGATCAGGATACAACAGAGTACACAATATGCAAAGAGAGTTCCGTCGATCATACAACATGCTCTGTAAATAGCCAAGATACCGATGTGGACATTAATTTAGATTCGGAACTGATATCCAAAGATGAGATTGATCTATCGAAAAGTATGTTATTCGACTACATTAATTCTATATATTTTCGTTCAGACTGAAAGAAACATTGTCGGAAATATCTTTGGTAAAAAAATTTTATTTTTAAGAATTTAATTGTTAAGATTTTAAATTTATAAAGAAATTTTAAACTTCTTCAGATTTTATAAGTTTTCTTCAAAATAAAAAAATCTTAGAATATTTCAGAATGTATGTATATGTATAGAAAATTATAGAAAAGATGAAAATTTTCACAGCATTTTTGAAAAATGCCCTAATTTGTATAAAAAAATCTGAGAAATTTTTAAAAAGTTATAAAATTATAAAAAAATTGAAAAAATCTTAAATCTATGTAGAAATTCTGAAAAATTTCAAAAATATTTTTACCAAATTGTAAACAATATATCCAACAAGATTCATTAATAATATTTCATCGGATATACAATATTATCTCACACAATATCATCGACAAGTATTAAGAACAATTCTAAAATATAAAGTGATATCGATGACATTATTGCTTACGAAATATTTTTGATATTGAGGTATTAAAAATTAGAAATTAATGAAACGTCGACGATTGGTGTCAATATACGAACGCACGTATAACTTTTATTTACATGATTTGTGACATAGAGCTACATATTTAGTTATTTAAATGTTATTTTGTTTAGTTCTTTTATGAAATTACTATCTTTTTCATGGAATAAAATATGCTACCGTATAATTTATAGAAAACTTCACAAAGATATATCTATACTATAAAATCTCGCATATATTAGTTATAAATATTATTGTTAGTTATAAATATCATTGTTCCTCTATTTTTCACATAATCTCTATTATCACAGTTCAGTTTATTTAGTAAAACATATCATTTTTAAACTGGATCGAATCTGAAATTTTTTTCTTTTTTTTTAAGATCTCTTACCTAATATTATATAAGCAGAAAAAATTAATAAATCGTTATTGTTATTTTAATGTAAAATTTACATTAACATTTTAAAAATGTGATAACAAAAGTAATCAATATTGTTGTCAAATACATTATCGAATACATATCAAGAAATAAAAATGGAAATTATATATATAAATTATATATATAATTAATAGTCATTGAAATTTTATCATCCGTAATTCATTTTTATTATTTATGATATTAATGACAATGTTTCTTAGATATTTATAGTCGATTCTTGTATTTAAGACTGTCTTAAGTACAATCTTATGAATTAATCAGAAAGCCGTATTAGCATTAACTTAAGATAACATTACTTAAAATGGCCTTAAAATAAGAATCGAATGAATACCGGCCTTAGTCTGAACGAAGCTTTACGCAGCTTACGTTCGTTGAACTTATTTATTTAAATTTCATATTTTGCAGCTGATTTGTCAACAGAACTGATAGAGAACAGTTCATTCGAAAGAGAAATTACTAATTATGAAGAAAAGGGAGATAAATCTTTGACTAATCAAAAAGATGACAGTTCGATTGGTAAAAATAGCACTGATAACAATGATATGATCAATAAGAAATTCTGTGGAATAAAAGACGCCAATAGTGATAGAAGCTTATCTTCTGGAGTAGAGAAGGATGCGAAAATTACTTGCTTTCCGAATGTGCCAGGTAACTAAATATCCTCTTATATCTTACAAATAACTATTTGAGTGATTATAAAAATCTGTACGAAAAATATGATACATTTACACCTCTTGTTATACGTAAAAAAATGTTAGATACTATAAATATAAAATTTTTATTATACTTCTATTTTACATTTTTAATAAATTGAAAAAAAAGCTTTGGCTAATGTTCATAGTCCATTTTTATTTACAAGGCCGTCTCAACTAATGACATAATACGGTCCTCTAATTTGTGACATCTTAAGATTGTTAAAATGGTCTTAAATATAAAAATCGACTATGAATACCGCCCACAGATTTTTAGAAGCTGATAATGAACATTTATTATTATCAGTAAATTTGTCATGCAATAAAACTTTTTTGATAAAAATATAAAAAAAATGAGCAGCGTGATTATACTGTGTGGCACTCAAACAGTTAATAATCGTCCACTAATTTACTTGTCCATTAGAATCTAAAATTGAAATATAGGTATAGGATCCCGTTTGTCAGCCGAACGAGTTGCAAACGTAACGGCATGGATGCTCGAGTGCGCGAGACTACAAGAGGGTATGGTCGGACCGCGAAATATTCGACACATGAACTGCCCATCTTTACACGAACAATCGACTTCAAAATCATGATAACGTCTTGTTTGCGAAGAATATAATCACGAAATATAACTGGTAAAATTAAAATCTGATCTAGAGACGTAATTATCATTCACACAGCTTTAATTAAACGTTCCTATATATATATATATATATATATATATATATTATATATATATATATATATATATATATATGTATATAAAATTGAATCTTTTATGATTATAAAAAGAATTTATTGTAGCACAGAAATATCGTTATCTAACTTTAGAAAATGAATCAAAAAATTTTCAACAGACAGATCTTCCGAATATAGACGAATGTTCTTAAACTTATTTATATTTCATAAATTACTTATGTATAAATCAACATTATGTATTATATTGATGATTAACATTATTAGTTTCATTGTATAAGTCTATACATATTAATAATTTAGAATTAATATTGATTCACACAAGAAACGTAGACAATTCTCGAGTTCTGCACAATCTACGCATATGATGATAGAGTACGTGATAGAATGTAAGCATAAGGAGTAACGCTAGAAGGCACAGTAATAAGTTTCTAGCTTTAGCACGACTCGTTCTCCATTCAAGAAGTTTGTGTAGATGGGAGAAACGATTTCGATATTGCGACGGTAATTCAAAAGTACTTCGTAGCGGATACAGCGAACGATAAAAATCGTTTAACAAAGCGCGAACAATTTCGTTCTCAGAATGTCTAATAGGGTCCATATCATCATTCAAACAGATAAACTTCCTGAAAGAATTAATATATATTATGTAAATCGTTCCTATATATGTTCCTATATATGTTCCTATTTAAGAGTATTTAAGAGAAATAGAAAAAGAGAAAAAGAAAGATAATATAGCAGGACTGTCCAAAACTCGGTTCGTGAGTCAGAACGTTTCCGTCTCTCCACCGTGTCGTCTCGGTGGAAAGTAAAGTAAAAATGGAAACAATGAAAAGTACAGATAATAGAAAACAGGGAATAATGAGCGTTTGATCAGAACTTCGAGATATAAATTCGATATACAGGATGTACCAAAAGTCTGGATACTCAAATATCTCATAAACGATGCATTTTAGAAAAAAATGTTTCTTACAAAAGTTGTAAGACTTAAAAAGACACATTCAATGATAATAAGTTCATTTTCATTAAGTATTTTACGAGTTATCAAAACGGTTCTTAAAAGTACCATCGGTATTAGCATTATCCAAGTTGTCCAATGGCTAAATTCTCTTGAATGCTGTTCAGGATCATGTCCTGAATAAGATTTGTTAAGATCAAGGTCATTGGAGGTTATTTCTCTTATTTTCATTTTTATATAAAAATGAATTTTCAGTGCAACATTCAAGACGTTTTAGCCGTCGGTGAACACCTTGCGTAATGCTAATGTTGGCAATATTTATAACTCAAAGTACTTAAAATGAATTATAGTGTTTTTTTTGGAAAGCTCTCAAGATAAGCTACAAGAAATGTAATGAAAAAGAAGGATGGTTCCATTTAAAAAATTCATGTTGACTTTGACCTGATCTTGACAACGCCATCCTAGGTAATAACTACTATTATTGAATGCATTTTTTTAAATCTTAGAACTTTTGTAAGAAATATTTTTTTCTAAAATGCATCGTTTATGAGATATTTGGGTGTATCCAGACTTTTGGTTCACCCTGTATGAATTATACTAAAAAAAATCACTACAAACGTTCATGAAAAATTGTTCTTAGTTGCCTGTTCCACACAATTTTTTGATGCATTGGATTTCCATTGCCTTTCCTATAATAATGTTAACAATAATAATGAGAAAACATCAAAAATAATTAGAGATAATTTTAAAATAATTAGAAATAATTAGAGATAATTTTCGCATTGTTTGTTTAGAAAAAAATCAAATTTGGAGAAATGTAAACAAAATTATTCATACATAATTATGTATAATTTTATATAATTATATATGGACAATTATTTTACATTTCCCCAAATTTAATTTTTTTTGTCTCAGAAGAGGAAGAGAATTCTGATACATTAAACTGCTGTTGTACTTCTGCGAGTTAATCGTTGATTAATTTAACCAGAAGTCTGTGAAAGAGGCCTATCTGTAATCAGTAACTGTTTTTTTATTTTGCCTCTGTCCGTGACACTCATAATGCTATATAATCCAATGCCAATCTTTTTCAAATTTCTTTGTTTTTTATTATAGAAAATATGAATATTCTCATATAGTATAAAAGTGCACTAATATTGCTGCAACATACTGTAACTGCATACTGACGTTTGTAAACAGATCTGAATTCAGACGAAGCGCTGCTAATCTAGCTTTTGTTAATTACGCTTTCTCACTCTGAGACAAAGAGATAGAAGCGTTTTGGTTCATAACACGAGTTGTTTTGTATAGGCCTGATATATATATATATATATATATATATATATATATATATATATATATATATATATATATACAGGGTGTCTCATAAGATGAGTACGAGCCACATTGGGGGTGGAGAATGAATCAAAGGGAACAAAAAATTCTTATACTATAGTTTTCGAATTAGAAAAGGAAATTTCTAAGTCAATATGCGATTAAGCCGCACCGCGCGAATTCGTAGGACGGCCCACTCGAGCGGCGGCGGCGGCGGCGCGCAGGGAGAGAGAAGTAGCGCTTCGTTGCCTAGCACAACCTGGCATGGCGGTTCTATGTGTTTCGCCGCATCGCGCCTACATTATTCAAAAATGTTATTTTAGCTTTTCCTTATACATTTCTTACCATTATAAATCGCATTATTTAGCACGATTAAATACGTTTTAACACAATTATAGATATGTTAAGCGATGTAATTAATTAGAGAATTACGCAAAGCATATGCTGATCGTCGCGATACCTTTCTGCTCACTTTATTATACGATGTTTCTATTTAATTACGCTTCGAGACACATTTCGTCGCGTCGTTTTATGCTATATTTAGTCGGAGTTTTATTTTTTGACATGTTAATGCATGTACACTGAATTATAATATAAGCTCGCGTAGATAGTCGCTACATTGTAAATCCAGATATATTATTTCATGTACAATGACGCATTTGACTGAGGTTTTTTTCATATATTTCTTACGTTTAACAAGTTTAATTATACATCATTAGAAACGTTCTTAAATTTTATTAATCTTTAAGTTCACTGATGAATAACATTTAAATTTTCTGTCACTAAAAGATTATTTATGTATACGTTAATGAGATGTTTAAGTTTGTAGTAACTGAAAACTGAAATGTATTGAAAAATAACTAATTGAAAATTGAGTGTTTTAGTTTATTTTCATTAAACTAATTTAATGCCCATATTCATTACATTAAAAAAATCTGTAATTTACAAGGAAAAGGATCCAACTGCTGCTCTCCGATTTTAATGAGCAATATGTTATAGATAATAATAATTTTTTATAATAAAAGTATTTAATCGTGCTAAATAACGTGATTTATAATCATAAGAAATATATAAGGAAAACTGCAGCTAAAATAATATTTTTGGATAATGTAGGCGCGATGCGGCGAAACACATAGAACCACCATGCTAGGATGTGCTAGGCAACGAAGCGCTACTTCCCTCTCCCTGCGCGCCGCCGCCGCCGCCGCCGCTCGAGTGGGCTGTCCTACGAATTCGCGCGGCGCGGCTTAATCGCATATTGGCTTAGACATTTCCTTTTTTAATTTGAAAACTATAACGAGTATCTCAAAATAGTATAAGAATTTTTTGTTCCCTTTGATCCATTCTCCACCCTCAATGTGGCTCATATGCATCTTATGAGACACCCTGTATATATAGTATAGATATGAAAGAGACACGTACTTGGGATCCCTCCGAATTTCATCAAGCAATTGTACCGTTAAGGAAACGTTGCTGGTCAACATCTCGAAAATTTCATTTTTACCGGTTTTTATTATTTCATGCGGATACCGGCTACTTTTGTCGAATTTTGATTGCATCTTTCTAAAAACTGTTTCACAGTTCAATATCAATTCTTTAGAAACTACTGGCTGTGAACAATAAAACAAAGGATTGCAATGTTTTAGTCGTTATTACATCAAATATTAAGTACTTTAAATGAGTGCAATTCGTACTTACGAGAGTAGAATCTAGATATCTTTCTCCTGGTGGAATCTCAACAATTTTTGATAGATTCATGCGATGTGAACAATTTATTATCTCACTTTCGAATTCCATAACTAAATTATAATCGAGCGGTAATGGATATAATCTCGATAGAAGCGTCCTTATTTCTCTGTCCGACCAAGTTCTAAAAACATCGATTGATTTGTGTGTGTGTGTGTGTGTGTGTGTGTGTGTGTGTGTGTGTGTGTGTGTATGTGCGCGCGCGCGCGTGCGTGCGTGCGTGCGTGCGTGCACGTGCGCGCAATACAAATTACCAAAAAGATTTATATAAAGTGGCCCACTATTTTAATATTTCGCTCCCAGACTTCAATTTTTGATTTTAGAAAAAAATGTTTTAGATAAAAGTACAACATGCTTGCGCTGATGAAAAATGTATTTTGATCATGTTTTTTTTCTTTTAAGTAGAGGCATCAAAAAGATCTGAAGGTCACTTTTCTTTTTTTGAACGGAATTATACGATTTTTTTACATAGTATGATTCATCTCATTATTTTGTTTATAAAAGTATTAAAGTATAATACAATTATCAAAAAATTAATTTACGAGATATTTAATATTTTATGTTAATGTGCTAGAATAAAGTATACAAAATATCTGGTAAACTATTGGGTTTTTATTTCTATACTTTTATATAGTACAAAATAATTAGAGAGATTATTTTACTATATAAAAAACATATAATTCCATTTAAAAAAGTTTAGGTGACTTTCATATCTTTTTAATTTCATCAAGAAAAATAACATGAAATATGTTTCTCGAAACCGTTTCATTTTTGTCTAAAAAATTTTTTTTTAAAATCAAAGATAAAAAATTTTAGAGGTGAGACATTAAAATAGTCCGCCCTGTATATATAATTCTAATCAATATCAATTTGATAATCATTAACATGTTCTTACCGTGATTTATCAGTATCAAACATGTCAAACATCTCCCCGACGGATACCTTTCGTTTTTCACTATATAAAAAGTAAAAATAAGAAAATGCAAATTGCATGTCTTCGGAATCTCTCACTTTATGACTAGATGTTTTCTTAAATTCTGATTCAAATTTCTCTTGCATATTATTTACGATCCATTTATCTATTAAGTGTGGCATGTGTGCTGGCACTCTTCTTCGTTCAAGGCCATAAGCGGCATTATATATCTTATTAACATACAACAAAGATTCTGCATAAGTGTCCAGTCCTCGTGCGTTACGTTTCCATTGATTAAGATATGCAAATTTGTCGAATTTAATTGAATTATTGGACTGTGCCACATTCATGATATTACGAGAATGTTTTAATCGTTTAATATGATATGCAGTTGTGTTCGAAGTATTTGCGTGTAAAAATTTGGAATATATAGACTTAAAATCTCTCGTAAGTTTATAATCCTTTTCATCATCAAATTTCGTACCTCGTATTTGTAATTCCCTAGAACTACTATTTCCAAGATTATGAAACTTATAGAGCTTAGAAGAAATATTAAAATTATATGAATGCAATGTTTGCGTTTCGGATACTCTGTGTGCATTTTTTCGTGATGAATAAACATTTTTTTTGCGCAATATACTTAGTAGTTTCAACTCATTACTATTTTCACGAGAATCTTGCAGATACTTGTAAGGATAATCATCTTCCTCTTCCATTACCTCGCTATCTATAGGTACATCAGTCGTTTGACAATCTCCACCTATGCAATCCATCAGGATAGACAATGTTCTTTCAGACAATTCATTAAAAATATATTTGCGTGTCTCATCATTATAAAGGAATAATTTAGTCACCATCAAATTCGCATAATGTCGTATTACAAGCGTAGTCACATGATCCGTCACCTACCCATGCCCATGGACAGATTTCAGAACAATCAGGAACCCACCATGCCAGATATATTTTTTGTCCACCCGCTTGAGTTACAAAGTCTTCTGGCCAGATTTCGGCACCTAACATTACATCGTCGTTAAAATATAAAAATTTATCAGAGACTCCAGGTATCCTGGAAGAAGTAAAATAAATGTTGCATGTTTATATATACAGTTGTTACATGTGAGTAACCATAGCAAAAGCAGCTATATCCAAAAATATTAAAAAATTAGATTTTGAAATCCCTGGATTATATAAGTGGGAAAAAGTTCGTGGCGTTTTCCCGTTAGATGGCATTAAAAAACGCCACGAACTTTTTCTCATACCTAATGTTTTGAAATTTCTTTTTTATTACGAATTGAATGTTTAAAAAATGTGCTGAAACAGTTACAAATTTTATAAAGTGAATTGAAGCTAATTGAAAAAAAAAAAGTTAAATTATCCCAATTATATGGAGAAAAGTGCAAAAAAAGTTAAAATCCAAATCTATATTGCAAATGCAGTTATATCCATTCATGATTTAATAAAAATCATAGACATTTTATTCCACAATCAGCTAAAATCTTCAGCTGCAAAATTAAATGTATTTTATTTTAATAAATAGAAATTATATAGAAATTGTATTTCTTAGATTGTATTATACACATTTTGTTAATTAAAAATAATTATTTTTTTCTTCAAATTTTCAAAAAGAAAATCTTACTGATAGCTTCAATGAGAAAAATTTTATATAAAAGTTTATTAAAAAATCTTGCTTCAAAAAAATTTCAATGGAGATAACAACTTTTGCCAATGGGCTACCGATGTAATGTATCTCACATTTCCAAGCACCTATGAATATGACTTTCAATAGCAGGACTAGAAAAAGTTGGTAAATCGCTTTTATTCAGAAAAATATCTTCATGAGTGACTAGAGTTATCCGAGGATTATCCATATCGAGCCAACTTGGTATTTGACCATTGGTAACGATGTAAACATGTCTCACCCAGGGTGCATACATTTCCAATGATCGTAACGAATAACGCAACTCGTCTTTATCACTGAATCTTGAAGTTACGGCACTAAGATCCACAATGGAAACATGCTTCTGAAGGCTTTCTAAAAACATTGGATCAGATCCATTTACCCATGTATACACTACATCTATAGGAACATGTTGGCATAATTTGTTTTGGAAAGATTTTCCCAGGATATTATCATTGAAGGAATGAAAAACTGCTTCGTACTTTTCCTTGCTCCATATTAACCATACCTATGTAATGAAATATTAATTTATCAAATATTTCAATATGTAAAATGTTTTATTCAGTATGTATATATATATATATATATATATATATATATATATATATATATATATATATATTATAAAA
>Ga0157364_1001975_pt1 | contig 18424 bp, 12 predicted proteins | sample AttsexASBM2_FD_111476 | JGI IMG/M metagenome (GOLD analysis project Ga0157364, IMG submission 111476) | Fungus gardens microbial communities from leaf cutter ant in Ribeirão Preto, State of São Paulo, Brazil - Atta sexdens ASBM2 | ecosystem: Host-associated > Fungi > Mycelium > Unclassified ...
CTATATATATAGAGCTTAAAATTTGTATCGCAAATAATGTTAATGTTCAGTTTTAAAATTATGTAATTTCAAGTTCCAAAGATTTTTCAAGTTGTTATGTTTCTAATCTATCACTGAAAATCATTATTTTACGAAAACTATCTTTGCAAAAGAGAATTATGTTCTTTTACATATCGATACGATTAATACGTTTTACATTTTGTACTATATTTCTATTTCATATTTTGAGTTCGCCATGTTTTGATCTATTCTACATTTTTCAAGAAGTATAACATCAATCTTGTTAATGCCTTACCTTTCGCATGTAATGCGTACATCTTTGTCTTTATATCATATCCATCTATCTTGACCAATTTTGTTGGATGTGATAAAATTATTACCTTGAAAAAGCGTTTTAAAAAATGGACCTTTTACAATAAAATGTAAAGTTATATATGCAAACAATTCAACAAAAAGAAATTTTTTCACAAAAAAAATATTTTAGCAGCAATCTAAATGAAAATAATATTATTAATTTAATAACAGTCTTAATGAAACAACACAACATGCTATTTAATAAAATACTATTGATTTCAAAAATACCGTCATTGAACTAGCAAAATTATTTTCAATTAGACTATTATTATAACTAATGCTGTTAACACATCATTTTTTCCCATGCATATTTTTATGAAACGATTGAAACATCTGCATTTCTTGATGCAGAATTAATGGAGAGATGCGTGAAACGCTACAGACTTGTTCACACACTTTATACGTAAATATTAATTTATTTATTGCTGCACAACCAACTAGGACTTCTCATTAAAGGTCAGACATTTTCCACTAACATATTCAAAATGCAATAGTAATTGTATATCAGAAGACGTCCGCGCAGTAGAACGTGAGTATCTGTTTGTACATCGATCATCGTTTACAAACTATAAATTATTCATATGTGACAACCATAATTAACGTACACTAACGAAGTGGTTGTACCGTTCAGAGACAAATCGTTCTTCGGATAAACGCGGACGTCGCGAAACATAATACTTAATAAAGCATTGATCGCTGAATTACTAAAAATAAAAAAAAAAGAAAAATACTCTGGCACAAAAAAAAATTCGAGTTCGATTCGCTCAGAAATTCGTTCGACACGATAAAAAAGTAAGTAAAGAATTAAAAACACAAAATATATCGCAAATAAAATGGTACGACCACTTGATTGCTTTCTCAACGTTTGCTTACATACGCATACAATTAATCGCTTATTGTATATACACCCATGGGTACAACTCGGAGCTTCAGTCACGCGTTCAATCTTAGATTCGCAATTCACTCCGATCAATAACGACAGCGAGCGTCGCTTATGGCGTTTCCGTGCGGGATCTGTGTTCGTTCGACATATTACCGCGAGATAATTAACATAAAGCTTCGGAAAAATATTCTCATCAGAGATCGAATTCATAAACGCGGTTTCAATCAATTTTTATGAAACTTATCTCTATCAATCGCTCGCGGAGGCGATTATTAAAACCACGTCCCGGTCGGAAACGCTATTAAACATGTAACAGGTATCCAAAAGGTAGTCAGTCTGTTTAGTTTAGAGTAGTAGAAAAGAGTACATATGTGTGTTCGTGGTCCATGAAAGTGGAAACTTCTCCGTCAGCCAACACGTACCTTATCCCGCCCCTCTGAAACATTCTACGATTCTTAGGCTGATCAAAAAAGCGCTCGTCCTTGTCTCTTTTTAGAATAGAAATTGATCGAGAAGAACGGGCGAATGTTTTGATCAATCCAAGTATATTCCTTTGCGTTTCTACGGAATTAAATACAACAACAGAATGAGAAGAGCAACGAGCTAATGCTGTGTGGAACTAATCGAGCGAGAACCTATAAGTAAGAAGAAGAAAGAAATTCGCGAAGAGCCTTCGATATAATCAGATTGATTGGAAATTCAGGCTATCGTTAATGACACTGATAGACGAAGGTGCAACGCAAAAAATGAAATTGTCGATAGGCGAAGAATACACTAATGTTTGTTATCAGGTTTGACTAGGTACGAATAATCCTACTAATTCCCAACGCGGAAATCGAAATGCGAAACGGCTTCTTTGATCGGTACACGGCTTACGTAAACTTACTGTAAAACCTTATAATACATAACACCGAATGAAGATACAAATAGACAGACACTAACTTAGTAACAACAATTAATTACCTAACATTCAGTCCCAGAAACCCATGATCTTTCCTCTGTTTTTCGTCTAACATTCTGATCTTGACATTCTCGATCGATAGGACTTTTTGGATTCGCAATAAAAATAGACATCCTCATCCTGATCTCTGATTAACCATATTAAATGATTTGACATTAATAATATTAAAAAAATAAATTATACTAATTAGAGATTGATAAACAGAGAGTCATTTATGTTTATCTAAAAATAAAATTCCAGAAACTTGTGGAAGAAATCTTTAACAGAGGAAAGATGCGAAACGCCCAGGACGTATAGTCTTGCATTCACACTGGTTAGATTATAACAATATGTTCAATATATATATAAACGCAACATACATATACATATAACCGAATAACGATTTTTATTTGTGCTACCATTTTTCAGTCCTACACTCTTCTTGCCCTCCTCTCCACCGCGACTTTTCCTCTTATCATTTTTTTTCTATCGACATGACGTAGAAAAACGTCTTATCTCGCCCATCGATCGGCGATATCACGCTCAACTAACAATCGTCGCGGTGGACATTTCCTACGAAAGGTACAAGTTTGCTCCTTCAACGGGATATCAATGGAAGAAACGCGAATAATCGCCAAATTAATCGCGTTGGTTCCGAAAGGCGTTTTGTGGTCTTGACAGTCTAAGAACATTAATGATAAAAAAGATTGAGTAATGGTACACGTACACATCCATTTGTCATCCTTGAGCACTGGCGCGAATAGGTGTGAAACTTTTATAAAATTAACATGTATTCGTATACGTATAAAATAACAACCAGCGTATACATATCTAATAAAGACATAACTCTCACAATTTATGAACGTCATGTATATTATCCAATTAATTTATTCATTAATAAAATTAATCAAATATTTGTCCTTTTTCATCAATAACACGTTTAAAAAAATAAGATATTTTTTTACACGGGGCGTGTTCTTTTTCCACCCCAAGTCTGAACTGGTGCATAAATTAAAGTGAGACAGGTATAGTTTATTTAACTTATTGCACCAATTCAGAACTAATTAAGAATACTTCGGAAAAAAAAATAGACTATAATCTTCAACATAATAACTGGAAGATTAGTCGCATTCTTTGTTAACGAAAGTGCGCGCCAGTGTTTAAGAATTAATTAACAATCGAACAGCAATCTCTCGCAATACGGGGTAAATCTGAAAAAGGGCGTAAATGCGAGAGAGGAAGAGAGATCCGTAGTGGATAATACGCCACAATTGTTGAACGTCCGAAGACTGACATCGACACTGACGAGTATAAACATTATTGATATAAGTACGGCACATAGAAGAATATTTTCTTTTCTCCCCTACACCAGACAAGAATGTGACAAGGATCCCATAGAGCAAGGCGCTTTTAATTATCAGTAACCCTGAATGCTCGATTATCTAAAACAGATATCGTTCGAACTGTCATCCCGAAAAGCGATGAGCATTTCATTCGTAATCGAACATTCGACTGAACATCCCAAGTTCCATTCAACTCGCAACAGCCTATACTCGTTCTTTTTCATAGCATTCCTTGATCGAATTATAGAATTTATAGCTTTGCCATACGCAATAACAACTACTATAGTCAACAACTAATAAAGATCGCAATACACGACCGGAACATGTTAGAAATTATTTGATTACAACAAAGTATAGCACGATATTATAGATATCTCCTAATAAGAGTATAGGATGTTTCGTGTAACATTTTCAAAGAACTTCACCCACAAATTCTCCAAAAAGTTTTTAAGCCAACTTTCTTTTAGCAAAACTTTGATCGCATTCTCTTGACTTCATATAATTTCTGTATTTTAGTATTTAAAAAATAAAGATATTTAATTAAAAATTAAAATGTCAATGTCTCATATAAAAATGTACTTCTAATTCTATTTGTAATTTTAAAATTTACATTTAAATTCAATAATCTCTATTTCTTAACTTTTTTAACTTGTTATTTATGCGAACTTTATAACCGATTCTTACATATCTTTTCCGTTATTTATATTATTAATTTATTCTAATTTTAAGTTTAAATATAAACTTTAAAACTAGAAAGATTTTTCCGTTCCATTATAATTCTTAATTTAAAATTTTATTAAATAAGATCTTCAAATTCAAAAAAAAAGAGTAACATTTTTTTATCTATTTTCTAAAATTGATAGCTCGTTTTCATAATTAAAAAAATCGTGTTTATATTTCAGCGTTCCACGTTAAGAAAAAAATCTATGTTATGAGTTCGAAGGCGAAGTTCTTGTCAACATGAAACATTTCATGGAAAAATATCTAACAAATATCTCAACACGCGGGAACAATCGAGAGATTTATTTACACCGTCCTGGAATCCATGGGAGCCTTGTCTGGCTCGTCTACAGATAAATTTGTTTATATATAATATATGTAAATATTTATATATGTATAGTATATATATCTTTTTTCTCAATATGTTATGTATATGGATAATAAATAGTACTTTGTTTTCTGGCACATTGTCGGCACTCCCATCGAGGAGAACGCATATAGATATAGATATATGTAAATCAACTAGTCTACCAACATCATCGTCCACACGCGCGCGCGGATGTGCGTGTCTCGGAATTAGAGAGCTTTCAGGAAAGACATTATTGTTCTAGTCGTAGTTACTCATGGAGGAGCTACATAAAAGTAAGCGGAATAGATCCGCTCGTAGATAAGATTGTTTGAAAAATAACATATTTCATTATTATTCTCACATGGGAGGATCGATCACTTTATCGCGCCGTGTTAATCGCAAAATTCAAATTATGTATATCCTAGTTTGTTTTACACATCTTACAATCTTACTCAACACAAATATATAGATACACGTGTGTATGGGATATCCCGTTTTTATCTATCCACGCGAATATTGTCGCGGATTCACAACAGCGCGAGTAATCTCGGCGATATTCACACAGACCGCTCTATCTGTCTCTCTCGTTTTTTCGCGAAAGTGACGCGTTTACCTATCGATTTACAGATTTGATTAAAGAATATATTTAAATATATATATGTATATGTGTATCATAGAGCTATATATATAAAATGTATTCAGTCTGAAGTGTGTAAAGCGATCGTACGCGATCTAAAAGAATTAGAAAAAGTTTTCTTCCCCTTTTTTTGTTTTTCCGAAATAACTTACAATCATTGGTGACGACTTATCATCATAGATACAACAGCACCGGTAGCACGTAGAACGGCGACAGCGTTATTGTGATCCGACTTGGTGAAGTCGATGCCATCTACCTCCAGGATCTTGTCTCCCGGCCGAAGAGTACCCTGAGCTGGTCCATCGGGATTCACTTTCGTCACGATTATTCCCTGCGATAAAAAGATCATATATTCTTTGACGTGTCTCTTAATACGTGAATAAAATTCCATTTCATGTAAATTACATGAGTAACACGTACGGTCTCTGCACCCGCTACCCCACCAGCTATACTGAAACCGAGACCTGGATTCTTCTTCACTTGAACAGGCAGCTGCAAAATAACGTAAGTACCAAAATTAGAAAAATCATTATATATCCATAACTATTACAACTTGAATTATTTTTTAATAGACAAATTCATAGAAAATTATAAAAATTTCCTTATTTTTAGCATAAATATAATTTCCAAATTAATCTTTAATCTTCTTAAGTATTTAAATTTGTTAAAATTCTACTTTTCTATTTTTATTTCCTACATATATTTTTATTCTCCTGTAGTATGCTATCCAAAAATTATTTATATAAAAATGACATCGCATTTTTCAGTGTATCCTATAGAACAAACAAAGCATTTCAGCAATATTGTACCAACGTTGTAATATTTGTAATAATGTTGTATTGTTTAATGCTGTATGAGACTCCGTTCTCTATATTTCTCGCAAACCAGACTACCTACCACATTTGCGTTTTTGTGAGGGCCAAACATCCACTTGAACTTCGGTTTCCTCTCCGAGTTCGGCGTCTCGTTCAACGCAAGATTCGTGTGCTCCTTGAAGTTCTCGGTGTTGAAGTTTGTGTCATCTTGAGATTTGTCGTTCATACTATGATTCGACATGTCTCGGCCCGAATTGCTTTCGCTCTTAATGACAACGGTAGCAGAAGAAGAGACGCTCGATACATCGACGACATTTTTGTTTGTTTGAACGGGAGCGTTCATCCGATCAATGTTCGTTAACGCGTCAGTGGTGACATTGACATTATCGCATGGACTATTGCTTGAGGCATTCCCATTCGTCAGCTTCTTCGATCGATCGAGTGGCTTCACCACTGCCGATAACGGACTGCGGTACTTCTTCCCCGTTATCGGTGACGTGGGTATACCGGAATACACGTTCAACGTTCTATTCGCGTCATAATCCTCTCTGGAGACACTCCTACTCGAGCTTGCATCATTACCTGAGTTTTCCGTATGTTTCGTCTTCAAAACAGGAATTTTACTCGGCCTGAGAGCACGATCGCTCAGTTCGGAATCGGCGTCAGGATCAGAGATTGGTGTACAATTCTGATCCACACTAATCTGATCAAGAGAACTTATCTGCTCGTTATCCATTGGCTTATCGTTCGAATTAACGAGATTTGCTCGATCGCTCGATGACACAGACGCGCATTCTTCAACTTTCGCCGATTCCGCGTTCGTATCCAAGTTTTTCTGTTTCGTTACATCCGGTAATGGTCCGACCGAATTTAAGAGCGAATTGAAAGGTAACGAAGGTGGAGCCAAATGCGTATCCGCTTCGATCGCTGAAAAAAGGTGGAGATTAACGTTAAATTTTTTCTCTTTAAACTTAAGCCTAAAAACAGAACAGTAGCATAAATATATGTGATAAAAATATGTGAACAAAAGAAATATTTGCACACAAATACTTCTGCAAAGTTCTATCATATCATTTGTGTGAAATCATCCCATAGAAAGCATACCAATACTTCTTTTTTTCATCATACAGGTGAATCCACTTAACATTGTTTTTTTCACCTATACAATGTTATTGATATCTTTTTCTTTTAAATTTTCTTATCTCGTGTCATATTATTTTGTTTATTGTATTGTATTTTATGTATTCTTATATTCTTTGTTTACTTTTCTTTGTTTTTCCTCTTTATTTTATATTAGAAGGCTTGCTTAGAAAACTATAATAAATCCCATCTATCTACGATTTTGTCAATAAAATTTCTTTTCAATGTCATACAATTTTTAATTCGTTGGTTTTAATAAATAACGATAACATACGGTTATTAAACTGCTGGAAAAGAGCGGCTTTCTTGGAGAACGCTGCCGCGATGTGATATGGTGGCGGAGCTGGCGGTACATCGCATTTCGATGCAATAGCTACCCGCGTCTGCTCGCCGTATTTGCCGTTCGTAGCATCGGCGGACATCGTCGTTCTATAGGGTTCAATGAACTTCTCGGATTCTACTATTTTCGCCGTGTTCGCCTTGGAGTACTCGTCCGGTTTCCACGTGGAGTTGACGTAATCGGCCACCGTAGGCGCTTTCGTGACATAATCGGACGTGGGATTGCGGATGTACTTGGCCTCCCGGATGTCCGGGCTCTTTTCCTTTGCTAGTACGGTCTTGTTTGCCTCATCGGACGATTCCTCAGATACCGAGTGCTCTGCCGCTCCGGAATCGACCGGTCTGTTGTTCTTGTTGTAATTCTTCGCCGTGTGACGATCGACAGAGGTTGTAGACAAAGGTACGTTCTGTCGAAAACATAATTTATTAGTACAATAAAATTAAACGCGCAATTCTTTTAACGAATCTTTTTTATTTATTTATTTATTTATTTAATAGAAGTTTATCATTTAATGTTTTAATAAGAAAAAATTTAACATAAAATCTAATATTGTATTATATAATTGATTAAGTTAAAAAAATAATGTATATAACACAGTATAAAGCTTAAAATTTTAATATTTATTCAAGAAAATATATTAAGTTCATTTGAATCAATTCACAAAAATATCTCACAATCCTCAAGTTCAAGACAAAAATGCATGAGACAAAGTTGTTCAATTACTAATAGCGAATTCGATTGGGCGCACATTAAAGCCGTCGTAAACAAAATAACATAAAGATATATTTTTACATAAATATAATATAAAAATCGATTAAATCCTGAACTCAATACATTTTATGCTATTAGGTAAAATATGTATTTTATAATTCGAAATATTTGCATTTCACTTTTATATTCAAATTAAATCAGTGTACAAATGGTTTTAATATACACCAGTGCGCACTAGTTCTTCCAATCGAATTCGCCATAAGAAGAAAGAAGATGACTTCGTTGATTTTAAGAAGATTACTTTAAAGTCAGGTCAAGGTTTAAATTTTTTTAAGATCTTTTTATTTTAAATTCATGCAGCTAACTTAAGGATTTTGAGATATTCTAATTAATTATACAATGAAAAATATCATACATCACATAAAATATCTCTTATCATATGAATACCATCACATATCATATAAAAAATATCATCTATCATTAGTGTATTTATGGCAAAACAATTGTATTATAAAAAAAAAGTGTGTTATGCAAAAGAGCAACAAGTGCTTACTCTTTGATCATGAATGGACTGATGATGCAAATTACGAGCGTGCCTAGCGAGATTGCGTAGCTCCTTGGGGTAAGGGGTCGGTGCTCGATGAAGTTGCCTGGGGACTTCGGAATCTACCTCAGCAGCGAAACATATTCTCTTGCCGTTTCCGATGATCGAACTCGAAATCGGTCCTGTGGTTTGTGCCATTTCTAAAATTGAAATTATATAAGTAATTTAATTAATTATATAAGAAATTATATAAGTAATAAATATTACTGTACGAAGATGCGATTAATGCAAAAAGAAAATATCTAGAGTAAAATGCTGATGAATGTGCGCGATGTTTTTCAACGGAAGCACTATTTCATGTCATTTTCTTAATATCTTACCATTTCATTCCTCTTCTTCCTGTCCCTCTTCTACTAGCAGCGTGAATAAATTTCGCATTTTTATTGTTAATTGAAGATGTGCATAAGCCTGATAAAGCGTGTTTTTTATTTGCAATAGTGTAAACTGAGACAAGCAAGAAGCTGTTTTTTATTAGTTTAGATATAAACAAAGAAATATTAAAGAATATATAAATAAAGTTATTTAAAGGAAGAAATACAAATATTGTTCCGTAAGTTAGTGAAGATCTCCAAATTATTATTTGTGATAAGTGAGATTTGTAAAGAGAGATTAATTGAAATTGAAGTATCAAATAAATTAAACGAAATTATATATTAAAAACGGAAATAACAGGCACTTACGCTCTAAGTCTTGCCGCGGTTTCTGTGGCAGCATAAAGCAGCTTAACACCATCATGTCCTCCTCGCAATTGAACTCCTGCTGCAATGGCACTAACGGCTGGCTCTGATTGTCACTCAGCCACAATGCTTTCAGGTTACTGAGATTCAGCATGGAGACTGGAAGAAACTTGATGCAGTTATTGACGAGATTGAGCACTCGCAGCGAGGACAAATGACCCAATTCGGGCGGCACCCGCGTCAGATTGTTCGATCGCAAAGAGAGCAGAGACAACGACGTGCAGCTGCCAATCTCTGCGGGCAACGCGCGCAGATAATTATTGTCTGCGTTGAGACAGTGCAGCTTGCGTAGCAAGCCAATTGAAGATGGCAAGTACTCGAGAAAGTTTTTAGTGATTATAAGCTCCTCTAAGCTCGACATCTGGCCGATGTCGTTCGGCAGTGCATTCAATTGATTGTCGTCGATCTTGAGGGTGACGATCGTGCGCAGGTAGCATAACGTGTCGGGCAGCTCGTACATCTCGTTCGAAGACAGATTCATGATCCCGATGTCACGCCAGCCGCGTATCTCCATCGGGAGCGCGTGTATCGCGTTCATCGTGCAGTCGAAATGATTCAAGCGGTAGAGCTGCTCGACATTTGCCGGGACACGCCTGATGTCGTTACCGTCGATCCATAGTTCCGTGAGATTGATGAGATCTCCAACAACTTCAGGCTGAAAACAATAATATAAACATACATAACACATACATAATTCTCTACACATACTAAAATTGAAATTGAAATTCCTGCACTGAAATCCATGTAAAATTGATGAACTGAATATAACTGCTATGAATTTTCTCTATTAATTTTAACAGAAAAGAAACATGCATCAATAAAAGTTATTAATAAACGGATCAAAAAACGAATAAATGGTATGTTTTAGAGAAAATACAATAAATTTGAATATTAAATTTAATGATTAAATTCTTTAAACTTGATGTTCATATTGAAATAAGTATGTTATTTTTAAATATATAATTTACATGCTTTGCTCGTTTTTTAATCTGTTTATTGAATTCAATACTTTCTGAATACATATATACAATATCAAAAATCATAAAGTAACCACAAATGTCTTTTCTAAGACAACAAACGATTTTGAGATATTATGCAAATGACATTCGTTTAAAAACATAAATAAATTTAAAAATGGATATGACTTAACGAAAGATGCATTCTTACTAATTCCGTGAAATCATTGTTGCCGATATCGAGCCTCTGCAAATTCACCAGACGGCTCATACTCTTAGGCAACGTCATCATGTTGTTCTCCCGCAACTCAAGCGTCCTCAAGGCTGACAGTCGTCCGAAGTTAGCCGGCAAGTATTCTATGTACGCGTCATTTATGTAGAGCTCGCGCAAGCCGACGATATGTGTTATAGCATCCGGGAAACGTTCGAAGGGATTGACACTGATATCTATCGAGCGGAGACTTTTGCACTCCTTTATGCTGTCTGGTAATTCCTTTATACCTGCAATAGAAGTACAATCTATACAATCTATACAATCAAATATAAATAGTCTATATTGATCATAAAAAAACCACATCGATCAATAAAATTGTATAAAGCTCTTAGAATACAGTTGCTTTCCTTTTAGGAGTCACATCGATACAAATGACATTTTATTCTTCTTGACATTTGATGAATAACAAAGATGTAAAGATATTCGTGTCTCCTAAAAGGAAAGCAGGCTACATCTCGCAAAAATTGAAGATGTATTTACTGTTCTTGCTGAGGTCTAAGTATTCCAGGTTGATCAACGATGCTATGGCAGGTGGTAACGTAGCGATTTCATTATCGCTAAGCGACAGTACTCTCAATTCGTGACACTGAAATAGCGGTCTGGGAAGATCTCTTATCTGAGGAAAAACAAAAAGAAATAAGAAATATTGAGTGTGTTGTCATAATAATTGCTTCCATTTTCCATTTTCACACGAATAATACTGAGTCTAAAATTATACGAGTATTTTATGCTCAGATAATAATGTCCTTACTTTCTTATTTTGGTGACAAAGTTCTCGTATAACAACAGGTTAAACCTCATGTTTAAAGTGAGTTAATAAGATTCAATAAAATATACAGCCTTGAATTCATTTTTCTGCATTTCATGCAGACTGTAGATAAAAAATTCAGTTGAGTCTCAGTTGTCAGAGTAAAAAGGAAGATGCAACCGAATCATAAATGAGATATCAATGAGAATTATCTGAGCTTTAGTGTACATAGCAAACAATTAATTGTATGATACAATCGGCAGATCGGAGATTATTTCTGAGAAGATGAACGCGGCACTTACTCTATTGGCGTCGAGATACAACTTTTCCAACGTTCTTTCGTAAATGAACACATCGGGTGGTACATCGTAGAGATTACAATGATTCAGCTGTAGCTCGCAGACGTCTTCTTCCTGAGCTCTCAGACACGCGGCGCACTGCCACCAAGAGCTACCCATTTCATGTGTGTAAAACTAGAAACGACACAGTCATACATGACGTTAATTCTAATAATTTACATATTACTTAACTGTAATAAATTATGTTAGTTAATTAATTTATATAGTTTAGTAGTTCAACTTTTAGTATATTACAAGCACAAATCAAACTTTAATAAAACTCCAACACAAATTCGATATCATAACATATTTTTGAAGAATTAAAAATTTAAATCGACATTCCATACATATCTCTATTTTCATAGAAAAAGTCTAGTTTAACTTGTCATCCAATAAACTTCTTTGTTTATGTATTAAAATTTTTTTAAGTTTTTCAATCTAATTTTTTAATTTCACTCGTGATTATTCATAATAAATTATTATTTAATTATAATTTATTTAGTATTCAGATTAGTAATAATAATTAATCAACCATACCTAATTAAATAAGTGATTATTTAATAATAATTCACTTGATATTCAAATTGATTGAATTATTAGATACTAATATCAAATAAATTATATATATATATATATAATTATATAATTATTTAAATACGTATTAAAAATATTAAATATTTATATTAATAATAATAATTTAAATAATCTTTATTATAAATCACACTTTTTTACACCAAATGAATGCCCATTATATTAATCATAACATAAATAAATTACACCATCCCAAATGGGACACCGTGGGAAATACCAGAACCGTTATACCTGCGGTGGTCTCAGGAATGATCCAGCCGCGATCCAAGGTGGGGCAGATCCTACTGTTCGCGAGAACGTCGTCGCCGCCGTCGACGACGACGACGATGATCCGCGGGGGCGCCGAGCCGCCGCCGCGATCTCCGGTCGCCGATCGCCGTATCACCGCGTCGCACCGCCGCTGCGCCGCGGGCTGCGGCCGTGGATCATCGCGTCGCCCGCGGGTATCGGCATTGCCGGTGTAAACGGTGGCCTGGCCGATCTGGCTCGTCCTGGGCCCGCTGTGCGAGCGAGCGTGTGATCCGCACGAGGATCCGCAGTGATCGCCGTGAAAGCCTGGCGCGAACGTGAGACGCCGGCGCGAGGAACGTCAAGAGATGATACGTCGGCGCTTCACCGCCGCCACCGCCGTCGTCGTTGTCCTCCTCCTCGTCACCGCCGCCGTCGTCCTCGTCAACGCCGTCGATCTTCTCACGCGCATATCTCACTCCCTCCTCATTGTTGTACGATGTACGGCGCCGTACACGCCGACCGCAGGAATCCGTGTCTTCCGAGACGCAAATGCTGATGGGATAACGATACTGTCACACCTCTTACGTGAATCCTACCGAACTCCGTAAGCTACCGCAAGAGCGGTCAAGCACCACGCGAGATTACAATCCAAATACTCCAATGATCGACGCCGAGTTGAGGCCGAAGGGCAAAGGACGTGAGGGATAGAGGTAGGGGAACGCACGGTGGAAGAGGCTAGAAATGGCTCAAATGGCTAAAGACTGACGTATGTACAACAGGTCTGTTCGAATTACTTGCACTTTATGTACTCGACATCCTCGTTTTCTGTCACTTCAACGCCCGAATATCCATTTAAGCTTATTCTTTTTAGCTGAACTTCTTGCACGGTTCATCTTTGGCTGCGTTCGCTTTGACGCTTCACAGTGTTTGTGAGCATAAATTGTTCTTGTTTAATATTTAATAAACAACAAGAATGAAACGATGTTTAAAGCGTTAAGTAAGTGTCAAAGCGAACACAGCCTTTAGCTAAAAATATAGACCTTTTATCTTTTTTAAGGGGTTTTCACACTACGACATTCATTTTCAGCGTCAAAACAGATCACGTGATCAAAATTGACAAATATCAAGCGTTAATTTTGATCACGTGACTTGTTTTAACGCTGAAAATGAACGTCGTAATGTCAAGAAAACCTAGCCTTATGTATCTCACTTTGGGTCGATCTCACCAATTTCGATTAACCTAATCAATCGATTGTTACATTGGAACTGACCAATCGCATTTACTGTTCAGCAGAATTGACCAATCACAGTTGATACTTAATGACTGATTAGCTTAATAGGAGATGAGATTGGCTCTTCTTGAGTGCAAAGTTTTTTGGGGACTTGAAATAGCGTTGTGAATTTTGTAGAATTTCAGGTTTGAAGATTTTTTTTTTATCGCGAGATTTTTTAAGGATATAAAAAATTTATCGAAGAATTATCCGAGTGACTTTTGGAGAGGATAAATAATTTGGGAGAACAATACAAAAAAGCGTAAATTACAATTCAAAAGATCAAGAAAATTGCAATTTAAAGGTAAGATAACTTTCGAACAAACTTGGCACAGTGATTTAAAATAACATGAACAGACCTTAAGGTGCTTTTTCATATTGACGTTCAATGCTTGTTTTTAGCATCAAAATAGATCGCATGATAAAAATTGATAAAAAATAGATTAGCGATAGAAATTAATCAAGTGTCAATTTTGATCTTTTTTATTGAAAATGAACGTCGAGCGTGAACATGAAAATTTTTTTTTAGGAAAAATCCGAGGTTATTCTAGGGACAAGTCGATAAAGACATCTGGCAACACCGCTCGGATGGCCCTTTTTAAATTTCTTTCTATTTACTACTATATTGTTATATTTATATATTCCATTCTCTTGGATATGTCTATATGAGAGATTTCGATAAACTTTCTACAAGTTTGGTGAAAACTAGGTTAAAGGAGAAGTTAAGGTTAATATCTAGTAAACTTGAATGAGTAAAAATAATCAAAAAAGGGTCATCGGAAAAAAAATAGAATTTTATTAAGTCATGGCTAGATGAGAATATTTGTAAAGATCGATTGATTCCTCATCCTACAGAAGACAATGATTTTTACCATGCGTACATATCGTCGATAATTGAGTGTTTAATAACATTCTATTAACTACTGACGAAAACATTTTGTATAAACTGCTAGTTAAGTCCAATTTTATAATATATGCATTTATGAGACATATATATTTTACGTCAATAGTTATACAATTATCGATATTATTAATCCTGATTAATGATAACGTGTAAATGTAATCGTTATCAGATTTGTAAAACGGATTTAATCCGGATTTAATTCTTGTTTTAATAATTTTTATTAATATTTTATAAATCAATTATTTTTATAATCATATTGTATACAACTCTGACCAAAAATATTAAACTTTTTATTAAGTATTATTTAAAATTTTAGCTTAAAAGTTCTAGGCATTTGTTATAAATTAGCCTTTGTTTCAAGAATTCTTTGAACTTATGTATAATATCAATAGATAATAATAAAAAATAGGTAATAAACAGGTAAAAGAATTTCAGATTTTTTACCTGAGCTGTATATTTACAGTACAAATATATATCTGATTACACATACATTTCATTAATTATCAGCAAATTTTTACAAATATATAAATACAGAGTATTTAGAGTATCATCTTTATATATGTCCTCTTATATAAAACAGCTATAAAAAGATCCAAAGAAAACAAAGCAAAAAAGCAATCCAGTAAGGCAACATGTATACCTCAGTTCTATGTAGTTGATCCATCTTTAGTTTATTGGAGCCAGAATTTGTTACGGATTCATATGATTATTGTATATAGTAATTCACTTTCTTTTCTTCTTTTATATATTTGCTGTGTCAGTTATTTTATATCTCAAAACAGGTAAAAATAATGAAGCTTTAATCGTGACGATGGTAATACCATAACATGGTATATGGCTTAGATAACAATACTGCCCGTTGCTTGGGGATTGAAGATACAATCCCTACATTGTATCCAATGAAGATGGAGGCTCTATGCAAAAAAGCTACATACGTTTGCATATGGCAGTGGACCTCATGTTCTGGCACTTACTAGAAAAGGAAAGGTACGCTAAAAGGTTGTATATATGTATATATATGTATATATATATATATATATATATATATATATATATATATATATATAAAGTGATCAACTTCTTAAGGGAAAGATTATTAAAAAATATTTATTATAATGTAATTTTAATAGATAAAACATTTTTGAAGAATTTTGGAAGTGAAATACATGAACAATATATTATATTTGTAAATAATTAATAATAATGTATATTACATGAAAGCATAAAATTATATCAAAATTACATTTTTTTTTAATTATATTTTTCTACTGAATATATTTTATGAGTACTACATAGATTTTTAAATTTAAAAAAAATCAAAATTATTCATATATTAAAAATTAGTTGAAAATTATATTTTATTTATTATTTTTACTTATTATTTTCAGTTATTTTTACACTTAAAAGATAGCCAATAATCATATCCTTAATTTGGGACAAAATTTAGAATGGTAAAATGGAACAAAAAATTAAAGAGTCTCCTAATTTTGAACAATTAATTACTTTAGTTTATATTGGAGTTTAAATTTTTAATTGATGGCTTCATATACCAAACTTAAAAAATTAATTTATTTCAAAACAAACAAAAGTTTCTTCTGTATGTTTGTTTGCAAACGCTTTATTTAAAGAACTTCTTAAATTACAAAACTGTAGGAATAAATAAATAATGTCGAAGTATCTCTTAGTTTTGTTTGTTTTAGAAAGAAAAATTTATATAAAGTGCCGTTAATGACTTTTAATGATTAAAATGGAGAGCAATGCAAGCGTGCGAAAAAGTTACAAGATCAATCAGTCATTCTCTCATTAATAGGTGCAATGCTTGTAAGGCTGGAACTTATCATTTTAAAGAAAACTTTAATAATTACATTTTGAGTAATAAAAAGGGATAAACCTAGATTATTTCAACATTATTTATTCTTACAATTCTCTGACTTAAGAAGCCAATATTTTTTAAACAAAGCGTTTATGAACAAACTTCCACACAGAAAGATTTTATTTGAAGTCCTAAATTCATATTTTAAGTTTGACGATTTATTCCAAAAGTATCTTGCATGTAATACCTCATCTCTCTAGAATATAAATAATTCAGATTCGTTCTCTCTTTGGAATGCATAATTTTGATTGTAATGCATAATTTGAAATGTATCACTGTGATAAATTTATAAAATAGCTAAAGATAAACTAGTTAATATAATTAATTTAATTTGTAATAAAAAAACCCATTTGAATTTTTCTTGTTTATTATTCTTTATTGATGCATCTAGCAATTTTGAAGAATTGTTAGATTTTATGAAATCTTCAAAGCAATGAATTTGTGAGATTTTGAATTAAATAGCAACATCTTTGAAAGGTATAATTCTGGGGTTACAACGTTTATGGCGAATTGAGGATCCAATCTTCATGTCTTCAGAGTTTCACGCCTGCTCTAGTGAATATTCGAACAAGTATAGACAACAGTATCATGGCGAGTATCGTGGATGTTGCATGTGGGAGTCACTATTCTGTCATTCTGAGTAATCTTGGAAAGGTAAATAAAAACTCAAAATACAACGATTCTTCATTATTACGAGTTATATAGCTCATTCAATTCAGGTGTACTCTTGGGAACGAAGTAATTATGGGCAAACAGATAATGATACCTTCACTTATCTGAACATACCTAGGCCAGTGGAAAGCTTGACTAAGAAGAAGTTGTCGGTATCTCCTGTGGCCAGGCTTCCATCATAGTGATCATGGAATATGGTAAGATGTATGGTTTTGATCTTAACAATGTTGGCCAACTGGGGACAAATGATTATAATACTACATCGACGATACAGCAAGTCGATTCGCTAAAAGGCACTATGATAAGTAATTCTTGTCTTGATAAAGCGAAAGAGGATTGTTAAATAATCAGTATTATTTTAGTCAAGATGGCTTGCAGATATGCGCACACGCTGGCACTCTCGACATCGCTGCTCTGCATTATAATCACATGAGCATCGCCGTTCGGCGAGAGAAGATTTACATCTGAGGTCAGTGTCGCGATCAGAGCGTTACAAGCTCAATCGCCACTCTGTTCTCGAGCATACATGAAGCGTTTACGTGCCAGGGGTTACCAAGTATTATGCACAAACCGTGCGATCAAGAGAGATATTGGAATGGAATTTGCATTCGTCGATTCGATATATCTTGTTTTTTATCTCGTCGTATCTTGTTTGTTTCATATACTTTTTGGCTTTTTTCAAATCTACAATAAAATCAATGACATTGATATAGTCAGATCTAAGGTTTCCTTAAATTTATCTTCAGATATTCTACAAATTATTTTATTGGCTACATTACATCTAAAGATCAACTTAAGGAAACCTTAAATTAAGGTCTGACTGAATGCGGGCATTAATTACACATATATAGTTATTGTCTCTCTCTCTCTCTCTCTCTCTCTCTCTCTCTCTCTCTCTCTCTCTCTCTACACACACACACACACACACACACACACACAGGGTGTCTGGAAATAATCGCCAAATATTTCATAGGCAGATAGAACGGACTAAAC
>Ga0157364_1001976_pt1 | contig 18424 bp, 18 predicted proteins | sample AttsexASBM2_FD_111476 | JGI IMG/M metagenome (GOLD analysis project Ga0157364, IMG submission 111476) | Fungus gardens microbial communities from leaf cutter ant in Ribeirão Preto, State of São Paulo, Brazil - Atta sexdens ASBM2 | ecosystem: Host-associated > Fungi > Mycelium > Unclassified ...
ACATATATGTGTGTGTATATATATATATATATATATATATATATATATGTATGCCTTACATATGGCTAATAGATTGTCAATCTATTTGCATTATAATTTTAAAGAAAAACGCTGAAAGAAACAAATATTTTTAGAAAGAGATGGAATTTAAAAATATTTCAAAAATTTCTCTCAACCGATAAAATTCCCTAAAAATTTCTCATTTTCAATAAAAAAAAAGGGAAAAAATAAGAAATCCTCTGAGAATTCTAGAATTTTCCAGGTATAAGTAAATATAAATCTTGAGTAAATATAAAGGGTAAATGTGCCATACTAATTATTAAGAGTTAAAAAAAAAATGGAACCGTAATTGGTGTAAGTTGTGCTCTATATTCCGTCTCGCACGAATATTGTGTAACATGATATCAACATCTTGAAATTTTACGGCGCAAATCAATTATAATTCAATCATTTATTGGATATAAGCAATTGTTAAAAATATTTAGCTCAATGTGTTTTGATAAAGAGCCAAGCAAATGATTCGTCACAAATTTTTACTTTCAAGAAATACAATAACTTACCAAGTGTTCTCTTTCCCTTCTATCTAGTAATTTAGTTGGATGCATTTTAATATTGTAGACCGAAGAGAAAGATATGACTTTTCCTTACTTTTTATAATTATATTTGAAGATATGAAAGATTATAAAGATCTATGTTCTCGATTTGCTTTTTCCAATTGCTGTCTTTAACATTAGCTGAAGCTGCATCTAGATTTGAAAATAATTTTTTTTTATCTATACATTATACGCTACAAATCAATTTCTAATATGTAGTTAAAAATATAATGTTTTTTTTTCCATTTAAGAAAAATGCGTCATTCATTTCAATCATTTGGTAGTATAAATCTGATAGAATTTCTTGTTTTTACGTTTAGTATTTTTCTTTATGTACACAATTATCATTATTCGTACCAAATAGATGTTATACAAATTCCAAAATCACCTTCTTCGTATACAAGCTATCAGCAACTTATCTATAAGTAGGGAATAAGTCAATACAATGAAAATAAAAATTTGTCTCCGTATTTTCACATATCAAAGTATCGCGTGTTCACTCAGTCCTGTCACATTATCTTTTCTAGGCACGTAGATGCGCGTGAGGAGCGCGTTGATGGATTGCATTTTATTTATAAATGTAATGCTTGTTGGAGAAGAAAGTTCAATGTACTGATAAATGTAATGGATGCTAGAGAAGATAGCTCGATATAATGACATTTCTGACCAATATTGTTGATGTCACACGCGGTACATGAAAATTACTATATATAATAATTGATCGATAACTGCACACTATAATGTAAGAAACATGATAACGAATATGATATATGAAAAATTTAAAAACACAAAACATTCTACATAGATGTGGACGTAGATGTCTCTATAAGACAGCGTGCATGTGTACACACACACACACACACACACACACACACACATACGCGCGCGCGACATAACATGATTGGCACTTGTTCTCTGATGTTTAAATACTTAGGCCGGAATCAGATTACGTATTGAAGAATGAAAGATTGAAGTTTGGACAAAAGAAGCCAAAATTTCTTTGTCTTCATTGGTGAAATTTCAATCTTTAATCTTTAATCTCAATTTTCAATACATAGTCTGATTCCGACCTTATAGCGAATTCGGCAGACCACATTAGTGCGCACCGAGTGCGAATTTTTTCAGTGCCACGCATTCGATTTATGCACATTGTTTCAGTACGTTAAGATTATCGTAATCGGCAAATGGAAACTGTGTAATGCTGAATTTATATTTAGGCCAATTAAATGAACTGAACGAGTTTAAAAAATGTTGCACCGACATTTCTGATAGTGCAATTTGGCATAGCATTAAAGTAGTTCTGCAGAACATGTTAGAGCAGCACTAGAGCGAAGTCAGTACATGTGTGCCGAATTCGCCGTTAAATTATTTATATTACAATTATATTCAATATTTATGGATCATGAGAGTATGCTATGTCCTCTATTCCGAATCACTATCAACAACAGTTTGAATACGCCTAAAAGTGTTATGCTCTCGATGTCGTGGTGATGTGTTTGAAAGTATCTTTTTAACAGTATCCATATTTCTTCGTGCGCGCGTAATTCGTCCTGAAATAAAAACAAATTCAACGTTGTGCGCAATGCCCATTATATAATAAATATAATATAGATAGACAAAATTGTAATATTAACCTTCAGATATAATGTTTGACATATCCAATTCAGATACCTCCTTAATCTTTTCATTCTTTTCTCTCACACGTTTACATTTTTCCAGCGATGGTTTACCACTAACACCGTTTTTCTTTAATAATTCCTTCAGACGATTAACTTTTGCAGCATTATTCCTACAATCGGCCCAAATGCGATTGTACGATTGAACTTTCACACCAGCAATCTTTAAATATTTCTTCAATTTCTGTATCTGTTTATTTACTTTCTGAAAATTTGACACATACAACAGTAAAAAAATACATCCAAGTTTGTATCATTGTAGGATCTATCTATTAGAAAGAAACTTACATCATTACTACGGCTTCCCTTTCCACTTTTCATAAATCTCTCTTCTTTTCTGGAATTATTATCACTTTCATCATCTTTATTGGACGATTCTGTGTTCGATAATTCTTCTTGCAGTCCATTCTTAATTTCAGTCGTTTTATTAGCTTTCTCTGCTGCAGTCGTATCCTCATCGTCGGACATTAGACATTCGATATTTTTTGGATGAGAACTTTTTATACCTCGTTTTTTTTTTGATTCGACCGAGCGATGTTTGTCAGTTATCGATTTTCTCGTAGCTGGAGATTTTGTCGTTTTCTTTTTCGTCCGTGGACTATAATCCTCGTCTGAATTGCTATTCTGACTGTCCTCTGATTCAGAAGTCTTCAATTTACTAAAACTTGTTCGCGAACCTTTTTTCTTCGCTGCTTTTTCCCTGCTTTTTTCCGATTTGATCTTCAATGTATCAGCGATCTGTTGCAAATCAGGCTTTTCTTCTTCTTCTGATGAACAATCTAATTCTGACTCATTTGGCTCTGCATTCACGATTATTGTCTTCGGTCGTGGTTTCACATCTTTTTCATCTTCACTCTCAGCACTAGATTCTTCCCTATCACTCGCACATTCCACGAAAAGCTCCAGTCCATCTACCACTTCTGTATCGATAGTACATTTCTTAGCGATATGTCGTTTTTTCATTTCATCCTCCTTGTTATTTTCTTCTCTAGTCATCGTTTTGCCATTTTCTTCTTTAACCTCATCTCCTGTTCTTTCTTTCTTGTTTTCAGGAATAGAAATCATACTTGCATTTGTAATAGACTTTTGAAATGAATTATCCTATTTTTATTAAGAAAAATTAATTAAGATCACATAATAATCTGTTTATTGTATAACTATTAATTATCATCTAATTATCATCTAATAAACGGAATGTTTCATCATATTCAAGCTAACTTCAATATTACAAAATGGTGAGTTTAAATATGCTATGAAATATCAGACAGAAGATATATCTAAAAGCCAAAAAATTTGTTATGCATGATAGAAAGAAGGACATTATATAGACAAGATACTTACAAACATAATAGATAAGAATGATAAAAAAACACGATATTATAAAAAAAGAATAATTTTCTCAGATTTCATTAGTAATATTGTATATTATTGTATTATTACCATGTTTTCCACAATTTCCTCCTTAATACTTATTTCTCCAGAATTTTTGTTTAAAGTAATATTATTCTCAGTTTCTCTTTCATTTTTTTGCTTCAAATTATCTCCTTGTTTCTCCTTTTTCTTCCCATCCATGTCTGATTCAAATAGAGATACCTCTTGTACACTTTGCTGATTTTCTTGATACAACTTATATTTTTCCACTTTCACATAGCATCTCTCTATATTATTTTTTTCTGAAATAGTTTTAGAGTTATCGCTCTCTAATATTTCTTCCGACTGTTCATTAAATAAGCATTGGCGTTTTTTAGATAAATCTATTTCATCTTCTCTTGGCCTTTTTTTTGATGTGTCATCTATAGAAGTAGACGATAGTTGTAGTCTATCCATATCTTCTGCCTCAATTTCACTGTGATCAGATTCTATCATTTTAATAACAATAATCTGAAATAATGGAATATTTTATAGCTAAGCATAATATTATAAATGTTAGATGTAGAAAGCAAATGACAAATTGTATGTATGACTGTTTAGGAAAATGTATGTATCGAAAATTATCAAGCAAAACATAAATAACAAACTCCCACATTTTAATTTGATAAGAAGAAATTTTATTTCATACTGAGCATTATTTATTTTTCAATGACGAAATGTATCAAGGATACAATGTTTGATGTTTCAACGATGTATGTATGGATTGATCTTTTTTTTAATTGTGCACATCGAATGACGTTCCGAATTGATTGGAAAAATTGTTCCTCGTTCACAATTAATGGTGTGGAAAGAGAATTTCAAGTTTTTGCAGTTGTACAAATGATCCAATTGTCGATTTCTGTTCTACAAATCACACATGACACCTCGTTGCGGCGAAATGTCGATAATTCTAAATTCTATGTGTATTGCAACTTCACCGCACAGATATTAACACATTAATCATAAAATCTAATGATCATGTAAGTGCGTATGTGGGGCGTGTGTAGGGCATATGTGTACATATAATATGTACATACATATATGTATACATTTGCGCGGCAAAATATACACGCAGTGATCCTGGGTTGCCAGATTTTGGCGCCTTTTGTACTACGAAAGTCTAGAGAAATAATATAGTATACGTAACATATATTGTAGCATTTCTCTAGACTTTTGTATACATTTCTTTTCAAGAATAGGGCTCCTGAAATGGATCGTGCATGGGATTTAGCTGTTATTTTGAAGCGCCTCTATGTCCACAAAATGTGGATCTTGAACTACGTAATCAATGTCCATGATCCGATCGGTAATGTTCGATTTTTTGGTAGTATTCTTCGCTGTCCACGAATTTCGGTCCGTTAGATAGACAAAAACTGTAAGTTGTTCATAGACTTATAAGATAGACGGAGCATTCATATGAAGCTGAAGACTTGATAGAAAGAGAAAGAAATAATCGCGGAATAATTTTCTTCTTTTCTAGTGATGAATTGATTGGTCGTCGCGGCAAGCTGAGAAGTGGCAACGAAGATAGACGTTGTGATTTTACAGTCAAGCTGATTGGCTCTCCACTATAAAAGAGAGAAACAACTATACTGGTCAACTATACTAATACAACTATACTAACTCTGAAGTAGAGCTGTCCTTCAATGTCTTCAGCTTCTCTCGTATAAACGCTCCGTCTATTTTATAAGTCTATGAAATTGTTTTGTAACAATTTCATAGACTTATTACAAGCGCCGATAGATTGATTGTTCGTCTTTGTCTATCTAACGGATTGAAATTCGTGGATGTAGCAAAGAATACAACCAAAAAACATTACCAACCGGATCATGGATATTGACTACATAGTTTAATGTCTACATTTTGTGAACATAGAGGCGCTTCGAAATAAAATAACAGCCAAATTCCGGGTATGGCCGCTCTCAGGCTTCTCTCTGCTAACACAACATTCGATCATATTTGGTATTTGCAATAACATAAAAATTATTTCTGAATAGCCTTGGCTTACAATAATTTATAATTGATTTACAGTGAGAAATAATTTACAAAGTTTTCTATACAACTATTGTACATAATATGACATACACATTAAACGCGTGTTTACGTACAAAGCATTAAAATAGATTTTCATTTAAGAAAATAAAAAATATACATGATACATTTAAATTCATTCAATCGTGTAATTTTTTATGCAAGATGATCAATTGTTTTTTGATTACGATGATTTATAGTTCGACCATTTTTTTGTGAACTCTAATACTTTTATTCTTTGTTCCTCAAAACTTTGTCTTTTTGGTTTCCGCCAAAAGTTATGATTCAAATCCAACATTCCTCCTATTATTTCCTAAAAGATAAAAAAAATTACATATAAACACTCACGCTACGCATATCATACGTATCAATTTATATTTATAAATGAAAATTGAAGTTTTTTCAAGTGAATAATTTCAACAATCGTATCTCACCTTGGCAAAATTTTGCGGAAACATTTCTTCGTCCTCGATCACATGAGCATAGCCAGGATGTGAAGCAAATTCGACCATAAAGTAAGATAAACCATTTGGTATAGCATGACGTATACCTTTACCTGTTAAATCAATAATTTTTTTGTTCATGGACCATTCAGTTTCACACTCCAACAAAGCTTTCTGTAAAACGAAAAAAATGTTCAAATAATATAAAAGTTGATTTAAAATACGGCAATATCTTTATATTGTAACAAAATGATTTATTTACCTTAAAATATATTGGTGACAACTCGCCAATTTTTTTCGGTAGCGGAATACACTCTAATTGCATATGTGAAAATTTACTATGTGTTTTATACATTTCAAAAAATATCGGATAAAAATCTTCATCCGTAAACATTTTTGTTAATTTTCTTTTGAATTCCTGTAAAAAGAAATGCATCATGCAATTTCATGTTGTCATGTCAAAGATCAATAGATGGATAGATTGGATATTAAATACATAAGTAAGAATTACCATCAATCTATCCCATACATCTTCATCTAATTGCAATTGACACGCCACATGCTGTACAGGTGTTAATATACAATGACCAGTACTCAAGGAAGTACAAGCAGGCAAGCTTAAGCAAATCACAGAGTCCATTGTAACGACCATATGCTTCAACATATTTTTCGAATCAAGGCACCACGAACAATTATCCATACATTTAGATAAATTCTTGTGTTCTTTAATTGCCTGTGCACGATCCCACTTGTCTTGTCTCGCTTCCGAATCTGTTCGTGCAATTTGTCGTTCAAATGTATCATCCATATGTTCGATATTCTGCAAAGAAAGATATTATTTTCAATTTCCATATTCGTATCATTTTCACTCGGTCAATTTACCTTGGAAGCGAGTTTAGCGAAGATTGCTTCATCTTCAATTGTGGATCTTCCTTTCTCTCGTTGAAACTGTAATAAAAATTTATGTTATGTTGCGTTAAAATCTTTCGAGATTTTAATTCGTTTGGATAATTTACCATTTCTTGTAAAGAATATTTATCATCGTCTGCAAAATGGCGTACTCTCTCGCCGGAGATATGTGTTTCGGCAGTTTTTTTGTTTCTGTAATTTTCCCATTTAGATTGATTTCTGGGTTGTATCGGTCTTGCAGTACCTAATACGTACATTTTTATATGTAATTTCAATGTGGACAATTATTTATTTTCATTTATTTGAAACGAAAGATATGTACCTTTTGCATCGGTTCTTGTGAGAATTACATTCTCCTCTTGTACCTTGATATTACAAGGTGTAACATGTTTTCTTGTATGTTCCAACTGGATTTTTAGTTGCGCAGCTAATTCCTAAATAAATAAATCATTTCAAGTAAATTCAAGATGTAAATAAGTTAAAAATAAAGAGCATTTAATAGAACAGCAAGCATACATCATCACCCATTAATTCAGCTTTTATAATACTTGCTGCTAATTTATTAATTTCCGCGTCGGTCAAAACACCAACGCCTTTATCTATTCCATTTGTACTATTAATATTCCATAAATTGATTTTTGACTCAGACACAGGTAATTCGGTAATTGGATATCTCTTTTCATTACTCTTATCTTTTTTCCAATTTTTTATACGACTACTGTTGACAGGCATAGTCTGTTGATAATAATTGTCGTTGTCTTTAGGTTTGCGATAGGTTCGCTTCAATTCTGTGTGATGTTGCAACGAGTAGTCAAGTGTATTATATTTTCCAGCACAGTCCTTACTTCTAGATGTTGATTTAGAACATTTTCTTATTCTCGGATTGGAAATTCTATGAGAATCTCTATCATTTTTATCATTGTAACATCTTTTATGATACGATTTATTTTGTTGAGTATTTGACATTCTTTCCGCTTCAACTATCATTGTTTGTATAGTTTCTAGGGACTAAAAATTTAGTTTTATTTATGTTATTAATAATTAATCTATTTTGTATATATATATATATATATATATATATATATATATATTTGTGTGTATATATATATATATATATATATATATATAAACGAATTGTTTTTTTAATTAACTTACACCCCAACGTTCGGCAGCTACTTCCTCTAAACATTTATTGTCACGTAAAGCTTGTTCCTCGACACGCCGAAGACTCTTTTTTAGCCAATTTACATCCAAAATCTTTGGATTATCAGATCTATCTGGATTATTTTGAGGTAATCCATCGCCTCCAGCTTTCCAATATGGATTTAATTCTCTGTTACTTTGTCCCGGTTTATTTAGAAAAATCTCTTTGTCTTTTTCTTTTAATTCTTGTAATTTCACATTAGGCTTCGATAAATATGGAATAAAACTTTCCACATTCATCCATTCCTCCCTTTTAATCTGATTTTCTTGTACTCTACAATCAACAACTTGATCTTCAGCCTTTCTCTCTACCCATTCGAATTTTGCGCTATCATCGCTTTTCTAAAAAAAATTTATGTTATATAATTACATCTTATATATTACAAGTTTGTTAATAATTAAAAATTATAAAATCTTTAATATTCACACTGCTTGAAGATGAATACTTCCTCTTTTTCTTATGTTTTTTACTTCCTTTTTTATCTTTTTTCTTTTTAGATTTAAACTTTTTGCTTGATTTTCTATGGACAAATGAATCAATATCTTCATTACTGTATTTGAGTTTGTCAATTTTCTCCTGTTGAAAAAAAAAGGTACATTCTTGTAGAAAAGCTGCTCTTATATTATAGCATATATCACATGCACTGTCGAAAAAGAACACTCCGACGCCTCAGATTTGCATTGCCGAACACAACTAAAAAAAGGTAATTATTTAGAATAGCCTCCCCTCCCCCCCACCTAAAATTTCAATAAAAATCTACTCATTCGACGTGTTTTCATTCAAAACGAAAAAATCTGACAAAAAAAAACAGGCGGTGACCTCGTGAATCGAATTATTAAGCGTTAAAGTTACAGACTTTAGAGGTTAAGAGGCTTTTTGCCATTTTAACTCAATAGCGCTATGTATACGTTCTGCTTTAATTACACAAATTCTCTGCTTCACAAACACAAATTCAAATGCTAATGCAAAAAAATTGTATGCTTAAAGCAGGCAGAGAGTGTCCGCTTGGAATATTTCTAACCCATGAAGACAATGGTGACGGGAATGTGAGAACAATCTTTTTAGAGCTTTGTGAGAACAATCTTTTTAGTGTCTAGGCTGTTAGACAAAGTTCTAGGCGGTTAGACAAAGTAACAGAGAATTGAATCCATATTGGAAAACTGAAGGCGATTATCCCAAGCGGCTAGGATATGTTATTTTTTTTTGTTCGGGGCGTACCTCTTCTGAAGAATTATCCTCATATTGTCTTTGTGACAGATTTCCTAACCTTTAAAAGTTATCAATTTTAACTTTTAATATCTCAGATCACGGGGCAGATCACAACGCTTTTTTTTGCCAGATTCTTTCATTTCATGCAAAAATGTATCGAATAAGCTTAATCTTATTGAAGTAGATTGTGCTAAACTATATAATTACCTTCATCAAAATCGAATATGAAGCCCGTATTATAAATAAACAATTTTTCGAAATTTATGAAAGAAAAAAACATTGATTCTTCATATTTATAATAATAATATCGCATTTACAAAATAAAATAAGAATTACCATAATGCTCGCTTGACGTACGCTATAGTCTGAGAAATTTGTCTTCTTTAGCAAAAGAGTAGAGATCCTCTAATAGCTGCATTCAGCGAACTTTTCGGGACATGAAACAGAGGATAAGGAGATTCACATAAAAGGAATAGGGGAACAGAGAACAGAGAATAATTTCAACCTATCAGAAATCATGTATTGTGGAATACACAATTTCTGATAGGTTGAAATTCTTATTCTCTGTTTTCTGTTCCTTTTATTGTGTGGAGCACCTTATACTAGAAGTTTATGGCTAGGACCAGAGAGAAATCTGAGAGAGGATATAACGGTCCAAAACTTGTAACCGCGCACTACTGCCTTCTGACAAAGTGGATATAAATTACAACGTCCATTTTTCTTAGGATACATTTTTCAAGACTCGAGATGATAAATCGATATTTGATTCATATGATTGTCCTATAAAGTTTGTTCGCGTCGCATGCTCCAACATAGTTCCTACTCACTCTAATGAGGGCATTGGAGTGAGAAAAAGCATTTTATATGAAAGTATTGATTTATCATTTCCAGCCTTGAAAAATAGACTATATATAATATGTATCCTAAGAATCACACGGTGTGGAAAACGACTGTGGAATAAAGAATGCGTCATAGAAGCAATTAATCAGCATTATTCTGTGCTATTCCGCACTTTTCCATCACGCAAGTTTTGTATGCATATGATGCGTCAAAAATATATCCAGAGTAAATATAATTTAAAAACTACTAACTTCATGTTAATAATTCGTTTATTAAAATGAAATATAATTTTTTAAAAACAATTATCAGTATTGTAGTATTTAATGTTTTACAATTAATATTTATAATCTCATAATAATTTTTTGAACTGCTTTAACGGATTTACTATCATTTTTTTGCATCGTATGAACATAGCACACAAAACTGACGTGATGGAAAAGTGCGGAAAAGGACACACTAAAATCGCACAATGATACACTGACGTATCATTGTTTTTTTTATCTTGGTATCTATATTTATATGCACTCAGATTTTGTTTCATTTTGTTTCATTCGTCTCGACATTACGCAATTCTATCGTATCAGTCAGCATCAAATCATTTTAACCTCTCAAAATACGACGGTTTATTACATGACGCACTATCAAATGCGGAATAGCACTGAAATAGTTGTTTCAATGACGCATTCTCTATTCCGCAGTTCTATTCCGCACTGTGTGATTTCACCTTAAGAAAAGTGGACGTTGCTATGTAGATGATGTTTACATCCCCTTTGTCAAAGGGGAATAATGCGCGGCAGCAATTTGCGGTTACAGGTTTTGGGTCGTCATGTCTTCTCTCAGGTTTCTCTCTGCTAAGACACGAAGACGTTACATTAGCCTAGTTTCCATCGAGGGAAGCCAATCAATTATAGTCGCATATTCCCCTGTCGTTCAACTGTAATAGGGGAATATTCGTTTTTAGTTGGTTGATTTTTACATTCTGATTCGATTTAAATCCTCGGTGGAAACTAGGCCACTGTATTCCACTGTAAAGTACTTGTTGGGACGCAGTTTAGTTTCATAATGTAACAGCAGAATGCATTGTAGTCTTCCATTCTATTCTTATAATTATATTTAGCGTATCAATAATAGATATATGATTTTTATTTAGACTTAAATTATATTTTTTCAGAATTGGTTTTTTCAGAATGGATTTTTGAAGATTTTATTGGAAAATAAGTACGATAAAAATAATTTTTTGAAAATTGGTTATATTGACATATTTTACACGTTCCTAATTAGCTTTTCATTATGTCGAGTAGTGTAACACTTTGTCATGTTTGGAACACTTTGCGTAAGACACAGTGTTAAGAGGGGAACACAAACGCTTTGCACACACATGTGCAACACATAACACATAACATGTAATACAAAATGTATCAATCAAATTTCTTTCCTTTCCATAAAAAATGAAATACTCACAGAAATAAAGTACTCAGATTGATTAAATTTCTTATGCATTATGTGTTATGCGTTATGTAAGAGTCTGTGCTCTTCGCTTTAAACTGTGTCATTTGTGTACGTTGTTAGAAAACCTTAAGATTTCAACCTATCAGGTAACACGGCACCGAAATATACGGCTCTTGATAGGTTGAAATCTTAATATTTACTCCTATTTTTTTGAAAATGGCGCCTGATTATTTCTACTTCCATTTCACAAAGTCAGGCCGCAGCACAGACTTTTGCATGACTTATAATGCATAAGCGAATCAATAATCAGAATCTTTCCTTTTCTCCCATTCCATTGGAAAAGAAAAATTTCGATTGGTTGATTCTCTTATGCACTATGCATTATGCGTTATACAAAAGTCTATGCTGTGGCCATTCGCTTCCTTCCCTTTTCTTCTCTCTTACTTCGTGGATGATGGATATCAAGGATAATATAAATAAAGAGACGAAGACGGTGTTTGTGTCGGAAATAGAAGTTAAATCAATGATGAACGATAATTTAGAATTGGATTATGCTGAAATGCTTCGTTACATAGGTTTAGTTGTATCGGACGGTAAGCGTCCTAAATTTTTACGTTTGCATTTATGTTACGTGCATTATATTAGCGTTGAATCGTCAACGAAAATTCTGGCCAACAAGTTTCACGTTTGTCTGTCTTTTCGCTCTAGATTGCTTAAGTTCGGAAATGATAGACGGTGTACCGATACGAAAATTATTTATCAGTAATTTGGCTGAAAGGGTTTGTTTCTTTCAATTTTTAAACTAAATTTACTACATGTTCGTTGTTTCCTGTTTCTTCTTCTTACCTCGTACTTTTTTCCTTTTTCACGATCGTTTTATCAATAATCATGTTATTTTTCATATTTATGATATGTCTTGTCTCTTTCAAAGTTTGTCAAGTTTGTGTTTCCATTTTGGGTGACAGAAAGCATAAAAAGTAGGTAAGAGGCAAAAAGACAAGAAATAAAAAATTGTAAAAAATAACAGGAAACAAAGAGCATATTGTAGATGATTACAATTAATGCAGTAAGCATCTTAATATTTTAACAATCTGCTAATACAATTGTACTGTATTTGTTTGATTTGTCTGATGAATTTTATTTTAGACAACTTTCAAGGATTTACGTGACTACTTTTCTATGTATGGAAATGTTGAGAGTTGCTATTTACGTAGAAACCATGGGAAAAGCAACTATGCGTTCGTCACATTTACCAAAGTGGCAGATGCAATAACGTAAGTTTCAAGGAGGCTGTACTAGCAAATTACTGACAAACAATGGTGGTTTGTAACCAATTGTTTGTAGAGCGATGCAAGATGGAAGTAGGAAACGAATAAGATTGCATAATAGAGATTTAAGAGTGATGGCTGCAGATTCTTGGCATCAACCTGACAGTATGGAACAGAGATTGTATAATGTAGGGAAAGAGTTGAACAAAATTTCTGAAAGAAAGGAACAATACGTTCACAAGTATCTGCAAAATGATACCGAAAATGTATCCATCCATATGCTGAATGACGATTGCTTGAGACATATCTTCCTATTTTTGCCAATAGTAGACAGAGTTCGTATAGAGATAGGTGAGTTAAGCATAAGCATTTTAAAGATTTTATATTTCTGGGAGACAGATTGTATTGGTTTACTTCTCTATACTAGGAGATGGACCTTTTGTATATTGTTTCACCATTATATTTACAGTTTGCAAACGCTGGAGAGATTTAAGCCAAGATTCATGGCATATGATAAAAACATTGGATCTCTCACCTTCTACATGGGGTTTCTCGCACACCCATATGATTCATACAGCTTTACTTCGTAAAATATTGCTGAAATGTGGCAGATTCTTAACGCGAATAGATCTAGATGAGCCACTTCATTATTTAAGTCAAAGCACATTGACTATTATTGGAAAATTTTGTCCTAATCTTACGTGTATCAATATTACCGCATTAACAGTTTGTGCATCAGGTATACGTACATTAGCAAATAACTGTAGAAACATAATCAAATTTTGTTTAGGACCATCCACCTACAGTTGTGATAATGAATTAAAGTATCTCTTCAAGTTAAATCAAAACTTGGAATGTCTTGTGATAACCAGAAATAATATTTTGGGTAAATCCTTATTATGTTTGCCAGAGCAAACTATGCATACAATTATATTAGACCGCTGCGACTATCTTCAGGACAATCATCTTTCAATGGTAAATCAATTCTTTTTCGCTAATTAATCACAATAAGGTACAGGTGTGAAAGTTCAGAGAATGGAAAGTTACTTTTCAAAAGTAACAAGTTACTAGTTACTGATTTTTAAAAGTAGCTTGTTACAGTTACTATTACTTAAAACGTAACTATTCGTTACTTTTTTTTTAAATCAATCCATCAATCTAAAAATAAATACTAAAATACAACCAGTTAAAAAATACTTGTATACTAATATTTTTTATTCAAATGTTGATAAAAGCAATATACAACAATGACATTAACTTTATTTTTGTTGTTTTTTTAAACAATTTCGTAATTCTGAAATACCTAGGATTACAAAATCATTATGTTTTTTAAGGAATAAAAATGAAACTTTACATAGCAAGTCATTTATCGTCACGAGTGAGTCAAGTCTTAATTGAATGAATATACAATATGTATTTGCAATTCTACAATCTATACACCAATTACATTTTCAATCTTGAAACGCTATTCGGCTGATATTTTTCAGAATAAATTTTTCATACTTTAAGATGTTTATCAAATATATTATTAAATTACTTGTAAAGTTAATCTGTCATTATTATTTCATTTTTAATTAGGATTGCGTTTTAAGATAGAAAATTTAAATAAATCACACAATTTGCAATATTTGATATATATACAGATTTAATCTAACGCATATTATGCAAAAATCAAGTTCGGATGAAAAAACTCTTTCTCTTTTTTAAAAAACACTATATCTAAAGACTATATCTAAAGATTGAATAAAAACAATAAACACTATATCTAAAGATTGAATAAAATTATGTCGTCAAATATATTAGGTTCAAAATACAAAAAATAACTATAAAATTCGTTACCATTACAATTATAAAAAAAAAAAAAATAGGAATGTAGTTATCAGTAAGCTATCAAAAAAAGTAACTTGTAACTGTAACTTCGTTATAAGTAACGAGTTACTTCCATTCCCTGCATGTGTTACAGTTAATTCAGTACTGCAATTGTTCACACGCGTTCATGCATGCGTGCGGACCAAACATGACAAACATATGCCTTGATATATGAGCTGACTAGTTCTGTAAGCGACCAGTGAACGGTTATAGTACTGAATCAGCATTCAATTGATATCGTCACATGCAGGCTCTGAGGAAACTTGAAAATTTGACACATCTTGTAATAAACGAATGTGTCGGCATAGCTAAACACACATTGGAAATCATCAGTCAACATTGTAAAAATCTTAGAATATTGGAGCTTAATGGGAATTTTCCCTCCGCACAAACAGCGGACATGTTATATTTAGTTCACCTTGTCAATCTGCATGATTTAAAAATCACGTATAATCCTAAAGTATCGGACGATTTCCTTACTGATTTAGTACAACATTGTCAACAGCTTACCAACATAGATATTACAGGTAAATTGCAATCATATAATGTGTGTGTGTGTGTGTGTGTGTATTTTTTTATATTCATCACTTTTCAATTATATCTTACATATCCAATAGGTTGCTGTAATGTGAGCGATGCCGGATTAGCGGCTATCGCTACGTTAATAAGGCTAGAAAAATTGGTCGTCAGTTATATACATCAAGTTACTGACGAAGGTTTAAAAAACATGTGTGGCTTGAAAGAATTGGAATGTCGAAGATGTCCATTTAGCGATCGGGGTATAACAATGCTCATAAAGTCCTCGCCCCAGTTAAAATTATTAGATCTCTCCGGATGTAGATATATCAAGGATTCCACCCTCGAGGTTGCTAAAGACGCTTGTAGCAATCGAACTAATAATGTAATGTTGAAGATGATAATTGGGGGAACAGCAATTTTCGATCTCTTTGGTTTAGAAAGACTACCTCCGCTATTGCATATAGTTAATGTTGATTTGTCTGATCTTAGCAGTGTATCTACTATGTATCTCGTGGATGATTTGGAATCTTGGCACGATGAAGATTCAGATTATACGGAATATTCCGATTATACAGAATATTCCGACTAGACGGAATATTCAGAAAATGATTATAGTAAATATAGTCATCTGACGAATTAGATTATTAATTGTATATCGATTCGGATTCTTAAGAATATCTGTATCTCTCACAATTTTTCATGATTCTAACCGATTTTTTCTACAATGGATTGCTACCTGGATCAGAATCTTACTATCGTATTGGCTACGATGTTGACAATGCATTGCAGCCAATGGTGTCAAGAATGTAATCCAGCAAGGAAACAAGCATGTCCCGCCGGCTTAAATGTTTATTATTGAGGTTTTTAATGCCTATTTTATAATTGCGTAAGCATTGTTATAAGTAGTTGTAATTGTAAAAATTGATCAATCAGTCACATATTCTTTTCATATTTGACTGTGATTAGTTAATTCTTACAACTTTAACCACTTGCAATGTTATGTTTACGACTATTGTACTATTGTAGAATAGGCTTAATGCCTGTTTCATACTAGCCGTAAGCGTAGCTGTGATTATAATTGTAAGAATTGATTAATTGCAGAATCGAATACTCTCCTCATATTCGACTTGATTGATCAGTTCTTCTACAACCACTTACAACCATACTTACGATTATTGTAGAATAGACATAAGATTTTGTATATCTTGTTACTAATAATGATAATAATGATTTACTTATTTCCATAAATATATAACCAAATTTATGAATACACCTACGATATGTATATACTTTTTTTAAAATTTCATTATATTATGCGATAATAAAATGCCTTAACATTTACACACACACACCCACACACACACACACACACACACACACACACACACACACACACACACACACACACACACACACACACACACACACACACACACACACACACACACACACAATGTACATATATTATACTAAGTTTATGCGATAATATACAGTGCAATAAAAATTCAGCAAACGTAAATTTTATCTATTATAAATTGATACCATTATACATACCTGGCTTTTCTTAGGGAAACATTTTATTTTTCTTATTCTCCTTACTCTCAATTATATATAATTGTGCACTTGGGTTTTCAGATACCGAATATTGAATTACAACATCGATGATTTTATTATATTTATAATTAATAACGTTTAGACAATGAATCAATACAACTGCAATTATTATGCACATATGTATATGCAACAAGGAATGTGCACATATTTTAATAAGTGCTAGGAATTACGAACTTTGCGCAAAATTATGAATCATCGCTTGATAAAATTGCTAAATTATGTTGGCATTTCCATACACTTTACGACACGATCTTTCATGGATAATTTTTAATCGTGTATATTGTCTTCCTCTATGGTAGATAGATGGTAGAAACCACTTTACAACAATATATGCATTATATGCCTTTTATATACATATACATATATACATATATATATATATATATATATATTTATATATGTGTGTATATATATATACTTACTATTATATATTATTGTATTAATCGCGATATAAACGTAACATGATTTTAATTCTTGAGCGTCTTACGCTCTTGCCGATACACATACACACATGGAGAAGTATCTCACACGGCACACAAGTATTACAATATTTGTAATACTTTATCCGGTGATTTTTTATCCAACTCTGAGACAGTTATTACATGTAATATGAGACTAACTTGTAGATTATATCTACAAAATATAATATTCTGCACAAGACATTTCAACGAATGACAAATCGGTCATAATGGATGCATCCCGTTTCATTCATGATGGGCATAATATCTCATTTTATCTTTCTTTAATATTCAATGAAGAACAAGTCGATAAAATGATATATCACGACTATCCGGAATGCACCTAATATCATGATTTTGAGCATATTCACAATCTATTCGTGTTTCCTCACAATGATCCTATTGCACTGTTTATCTATTAGTATACATCCTCTGTGTGAAATAGTCTGTCAACTTTTATACCAATATTAATATAAGAGTTAAATAAACATTGCATAATTGAATGTCTGTTTAAATTGCGGAAAATTATAGCAATTTACATATAAGCAATTTAAGCAATTTACACAAAGTGATAATAAGACAATATTGAAATGAAGAGAAATTCAATTTTAATTTAATTTTTTAAATATTTGTAAATTTAATTTTTTTAATATTTGTAAATTTCAAGTTGGCCATTAATAATTTGCCGTAAAATGGCAAGACATTTTTCATAAAAATTGCACAGTAAGATTTGACATGCAATTGGTCATACAAAAGATCAATCTATTTGTTGCGGTTGGATTATGTATACCTATGTGCATGCATGCACGCACCCATGCACACGCGCACACACATTTGGATGAATTGTCGATTGATAATATCAATGAAAAAAAAAAAAAAAAAAACAACAAAATACATTATAATAAAAATTTTTTTATTTTTTTTTTATATTA
>Ga0157364_1001977_pt1 | contig 18423 bp, 17 predicted proteins | sample AttsexASBM2_FD_111476 | JGI IMG/M metagenome (GOLD analysis project Ga0157364, IMG submission 111476) | Fungus gardens microbial communities from leaf cutter ant in Ribeirão Preto, State of São Paulo, Brazil - Atta sexdens ASBM2 | ecosystem: Host-associated > Fungi > Mycelium > Unclassified ...
ACATCAGGAGAAGGAGTTGGAACAGGAACAGGACCATAGACAGTCCTCATAGCCTCCACAAGAGTAGGAGCATCAGGTTGAGGTGAGATCTTGAAGCGATCCCAACCAGCCTCAGAGACAGTCTGAGGCAATTTCCAAACATAGGAGCCAATTTCCAAGATAAAAGAGAACTATTCAATAGGACAACCCTTGAGAGGGCACTTTTGAATAAAGCATACAAGACATATTAAAGAGGTGGCAAGCATCTTAGTATCAGCCTCAAGGTGCATGTTACAGCCAGACAGTGACATCACATGTTGATCACCATCCCACAAGTCAGTATCATGTGTGATATTATATATCACACTGTTACATGTCACAGTGTATAACAATGTATGTGACGATGCTTCACAGTCATGCATCACATCACACTCCCTTTCTAATTGGGGAGCTGGCTCAGCTAATCCATAGATTATGTTTAAAGGTCCAAGCATAGGGATTTGGGGGGCTATTTCTGGCCCAAAAACCAAGTCCCTGCCCTCCTCAGCAGACATCTGGTTATCCCAGCTCATAGTAAATACTTTCCCTTCAGGAATAAGAGTAGGAAAAGCAGCTGAAAGCTTCAGAGAAGGTAATCTTTTGGAAGAAAACTTGCCTGTAGTCACTCTTAGAGTAGTAGGCGTCTTGGGGTCAAAACCCACACTCTCCTCCTCACTTTCACCTGAAGAGGATGAAGATAGAGCCTTAGGGGAAGGGTTTCTTGAAGCAGAAGAAGCAGAGACACTCCTAAAAGAGTGCCTTGCAATGCAACGAGTTTGAGGCTGTCCTCTGGAATAAACTTGCTTACCTATCAAGATCGAAGAAGGTGGACTTGACTTATTTTCTTTTATTTTCATTTTTATTTTATTTCTATTTTCTATTTTTAGAACAACTGGGGTTAGGGTTGATTGGTCACGCTGTCACATCAAGTCACCTGATGGCGAAGTCAAAAGACAGATCACAAGACTTGGGAGAATTTAGTAGAAGATTCAAGAACAAATGATGTCATACAATATAGACACCACATGTTGGCCTCAGGGACTACACATGGTTGTTTAGGGTAGGGTGCACAGTACTTAGCACAGACCATCTATAGGACTATATAAGGTAGACTAGTTTGTAGAAGAGTTCTCTATTGAGTTCTCTTGTGTTACTCAATACAAGAGTTGTTCTATTGTCTGACTCTAAAAACCTTAGTTCATAACATTACCAGCTCTAGAACTAGTTCTGGAGATGAGATTTAGAGAGTCCAGAGACTCACCAACATGTTGTAAACTGTTCTGGAGTAGGATTTTTGTTTGAACTTTGGATTTTTTGAGTTAACCATTTTTTTTTTGATTTATCAATTTATTACATAGTGCTTGATTACAGTCCATGGCAGACTATCTATTACAAGTAGTCTACAATTTTTACCTCAAGAGACTGAAACCTCTCTCATAGGCAAAGAGATACAATTAGAGCTAATAGAGATCAAGGAGAAATCTAAGTAAGAGTTGCTCGCAACCAACTCACAAATTATGTGTCCAAGTCAAGAGTGACCTATCATACTAAGATAACAGAATCAAAAGAAACTAAGAGAGATGAGACTGAGAAACTATCTATAGAAACAGAAAAGCAAGCCAAGTAAACACTCATAGAAACTTTAGAGGAGTAGGAGATTGTTCTTGAGAGGAGAAGGCAAATGCACTTAGGTACTCCTTCAAGAAGTCAACAAAGTTCTTAATTGACAGAGATAGATCAATTAAGGGGCTGTGAGCAAACCTGGAGCAGTTTGCAAAGATGTGTCAACATGTTTCTATCTGGCAATGGCCACACAGACACTAGATGCACTCTGCAGGAAAAAAGTGCTGTTTATACTCTCCAATGGGAGCATGGTTGAGAATGGCTCTAGTCGCCCTGGCACATAATGTGACTGACTGGCCAAAGTAAGTGAGCTAACTACCACTCTTGGAGTAGCTGGGCTGGAGGGGTTTGTGGTTCATTTGAGTTAATCATAGTGGTGGTTAAAGAAAGAGAAGTGAAAAAAAAATACACTAGTTTTGAGTTTCTTAGCCTAGCTAGCTCAAACCAAATATATTAGAAATACACTAGCATCCTCAGTAAACTATTGGGCCACACCTCTTAGCTGGTTGGGATGGAGAATGCTATACTTGATAGTATAAAACTAGAGTTATCTTGCAATCATCTTCTTAATAAGCTTGCCAAGTGTATTGAGTAGAACAATAGGCCTAAAGACCTTGGGGGTATTATAAGCAGGCTTGTCTAGCTTGGGTATAACCACAGAAACTGACTCCTTGAAATGTCTAGGCTAGTGTCACAGTGATAAGCATACATTAGCCAAGGAGAGAGTATCTATAGCACAAGTGTTGTTGGCTAGGATGGATTTCATATACTATGTTTCTTAACTAAGTTGGAGAAATAGTATTCTATGCTATTACTATTACTAGTGGCTTCCTAATCAGATCTAAGATCCTATCTTTACCTGGGAACAAGGTAAACCTATTTTATTCCAGGACATGTATACTTTAGTGATGACTATTGATTACTGCTACTAGAAATATGACTATAAATGGCACTATGTTAGTCAGGCAAAAAAAGAGGCTTTTAAGTTTCACTCCCAGAAGTAAGATAAAGCTTCCACTGCTAGTAATGCTACAACCTCCCAGAATAAGGCAAACATATTTCTGGCAGCTTTATTCAAACTCTTATTCTCTGCTCCCAAGAAACAATCCAATTCTTTATAGGTGAACTTTTTTTTCAAGCTGGCTAACAATAGCAAGTTGACCAGTAATAAGCACAAAAAGTGCCTCAAAAACAATCTGTGTCTTTATCATAGTACAAGAGACTACAAGTTGGACCATAGTCATACCAAAAGACTATGATACTTTAGCAACTACTTCTAAGAAACTCTTAGAAAAATAGAGAGTAACTTCTAGGACTTGACTTGGTACAGATTAAAGGTTATGTTGAACTTCCCTGTGTAGCAACAAGTCTTATCTGACTTAATGTGTCTGCTCTTTTTGATCTGCATTTACTCTTTGTCTCTTTTACTTCTTTTTTGATTCTTGGTTAAGATTGTCTTAATAAAATTCTGTTTTGAGCTCTTTTTGACTCTGGGTCTATTCATTACTTTGTAGACTCAAAATTTGTGAATACTTACTATTTGAAGATATCCACTGTTGTAGCAACCACTAGACACAAAGTCTAATAATCACATAAGGCAGTAAAGTTCTTAATAGACTATCAATGTGGGGATTACAAGAGAACTTGACAAGGAATCCCCACTGTATTGCTACACTATTTATATAATTTACACGTGGTTCATGCTACTTAATATTTACCCTACCCTAAAATCTATGTGTCATTCATGAGTGTACTATATGTATACTATAAGGTAGATATACTGTTGACATACTCCTTGACATCATTCCATCTAGTTCATTCTAGTCTGTTCTAGGCCTATGACATCACATCATGTGATATGTCATGTGACTGCAATCATATGCCTCTTTATTATAAAATAAAGGAAAAAGAAAAGTAAAAGTCTAATATAAAATTCAGAAAAATAGATAAAAGGAAAAAGAAAAATGTTACTGCTCCACCACTCTTTTAGTTGCCCTCTATTTGTTTGATAGTTCATCAAACAGCACTACCTCCAAAATTGCTAACTTGCTCATAACTTTTCTTACTAGTGATTATATGAATCTGGACTTCTATATCATTTTACTTGATTCTTCTTTCTCTTTAGTCCTTGGATATAACTAGCTCACTCAACACAATCTACTAATTAACTGAATAAATGAGTCAATAAACTTCTATCCATCTTTATGGGAAAATCTTACTTTCTCTCACATTATAGCCAACATACCATTGATATCTCTATCAGTTTCTGATACCCCTTTGTAACCATCAGATTCTATGATTTCTATATCTGTATTTAAGATCTCTATATCTATTTCTGAGTGATCTAACATCATTATCATTAGTGCTATGGCATTCTTGCATATATTAAAACTTCTGGGCTCTAGCAACTTTGAACTCTGTCTTTACCCTTTGGACATTCAGGCTGACTTCACAAAAATTACAGAGGCTTTTGATCTTTCCAATATTCCTTCTAAGTATTATAAATTTACTGATGTTTTCAGCAAAACCAAAGCTGAAATCTTTGCTTCTCATTGTTCTTATGACCTTTAAATTAATCTAAAAGAATGTGCTCAATCTCCAGTTGGTCTTATATACTTTCTTTTAGCATTTGAACAAGAAGCTCTTAAGAAATTCATTGAGGAAAATCTCAATATGGATCTTATCTGACCAACTTCCTCTCCACATGGTGTATCAGTTTTATTTGTTAAGAAGAAAGATGAATTACTATACTTCTGTGTTGACTTCTACAGTCTTAATTGTATTTGCAAAAAAGATTGTTATTTACTTCTGCTTATCTCTGATTTATTAGACTCATCTCACAAAGCTCAAGTGTATATAAAGATAGATCTTTGCCATACTTACTACTTGGTTTACATTACCAATAGTAATAAATGGAAGACTATCTTTAGGACACATTATAGATCATTCAAGTGGTTTGTAATATCTTTTGGTTTTACCAATGCTCTTATAGTCTTCTAGCAATTTATAAATGACATTTTCTCTGACCTTTTGGATGTCTGTATTGTGATCTATCTAAATGATATACTCATCTACTTAAATAACATGTCTGAACATTACTAGTATGTTAAGAAAGTACTTAAGTATCTTTGTAAGGCTGGTCTTTATGCTAAAGTAAAAAAATACAAATTCTACTCCAAGTCAGTAGAGTATCTGGGATATATCCTTTCTTCTGGTCTTATTATGTCCAACAACAAAGTCAAGATTATTCAAGACTGGCTGAAGTCCAAGAAAGTCAAGAATATTCAATCCTTCTTAAGTTTTGCTAACTTTTATCACCAGTTTATCTTCAACTACTCAGACATTATTATTTTATTCTCACCTGAAAGAATGTCTTCTAAAAGTTTGACTTCTCTTGTCATGATACTTTCAACTCTCTTAAGAAGATATTTATCTCTGCTTCCATTCTCACTCACTGGATTTCTGATGTTTAACTTATTGTAAAAACTGACATTTCAAACTATGCTCTCATTACAATTCTTTCCATTGTGAATTAAAAAAATGAAATTCATCTAGTTGCCTTTTACTCCCACACTTTTACTATGATAGAGTTGAATTATGATACATATGATATAGAATTACTTGCTATTTTTGAAGCTTTTAAATTTTGGTAACATTATCTGAGGAGTCTAGCCTATCCTATTAACATTATTACAGATTATAAAAACTTTGAGTATTTTTCTACTACCAAGATGTTGACCTGGAGGCAAGTATAGTAGTCTGAGTATCTCTTTTAGTTCAACATTGTTATTAGATTCCATTCTGGTTATCTTGATACCAAACTAGATACTTTTACTAAATAGTAGGATGTTTATTCTAAAGGAGAAAATACTGGCTATACTACAGTCAAATTTTACAACTTCAAACCAATCTTTACTTAAAAATAACTTGTGGCCTCTATATAAGCTACTATCCTACTTTTTTCTTCTCTTTGTACAGCTATAATTGTTGATCTAAACACTTTGTACTGGGACATTTTTTGGCTTTCCCTAGTAACCAAATTGCTATAAAACACATTTCTGTAGATAGCCAATAGTCTACAGATTACAATGGTCTTCTCCTTCTTTATAACAAAATCTATGGTCCATCCACCAGTAATCTTTATATACATATTTTCTAGTATAATCATGATTACATTCTTGCCAGACACTTTGGTCAAAACAAAACACTGGAACTTATTTACTGTAGATATTTTTGGTCCAGTCTCTATGCTAATGTATAACAATTCTGCAAGTTTTATGTCACTTGTATGTGATTTAAGCTACAATATCACAAGTCCTATGAATTTCTTAAACAACTTTCTATTTCTGACAATTATAGAATTCCATTTCTATGGACTTTATCAAGAAAATCCTATCATTTTTCAGGTTTAACATTATCTTGGTTATAGTCAACTAGCTCACTAAGCAGACAATTTTTATTCCTGTCCATGGCATCATCACATCTGTGGACTGAGTACATCTGTTCATTCTCTATATATTCTCTAAATATGGCATTTCTTCTTATGTCACCTCTAACAGAGGTTCAGAGTTTGTGTCAAACTTCTTTCATTCTTTAAATACCATTCTAGACATGCAGCTTCACTTCACTTCAGATTGCTACCCTGAAGATGATAGACAAACTGAATGTATAAATCAGACCCTCAAGCAATATCTCTGCATATATTGTAATTACTAGCAAGACAACTAGTCTGAACTCCTATCTCTTGCAGAGTTTGCTTATAATAATGCTTCAAGTACTACTACCAGTATTTCTCTATTCTTTACTGATAAGGGATATTATCTAAACATTACACTTTACTCCAAATGCAATATCATTTCAAGTCAAGTCCATAATTTTGTTTTAGACCTCAATGAGTTACAAAGTACTCTCAAAGCTGAGATTTCCATGGTCTAACAGTATTATCAGAAATCTGATGTTCTTCCACACCTAATTTCAAAGTAGATAGCAAAGTCTTTATCAAAGCTCAGTTCTTTAGAACTACTCAGCCTTCAAAAAAGCTCTCCAAAAAATATCCTAGATCTTATGAAATCATTTTCCAGCCTAGTATACTATTATTTACCCTTTGCCTACTAGAGTCTATATACTCTATCCATCCAGTTTTCTACATATTCATGCTTGAATCTGCCATATCTAACACTTTTTCTGAGAGAATACAACCAGCCTCTGTACTAGCTATAATCAATAGGGAATCCAAGTATTTTCAGATATATGAAGCTTGAATAATAGTTTTTTCATTTAATATTTCATTTTCATTTCATTTTTCTTTTTGAACTTAGGGTTAGTATTAGAGTGACATCATGATCACACTGTCACACATCAGTCACATCAGATGACATAGTAACAGTAATGGTCACAAGCCATGAGGTTACAGAAAAGGATATAGAAGGTTCTAGAAAGATGATATTATAACAATGTGTTTTACACATGTTGGCCTTAAAGCAAACATATAGTCTTTAGGATAGGCTAGAGAAGTAGTAGCATAGACTATCATATTGGTCTCAACTTATATGTTGTACCTACTACTTATTACATGGTAATAACTTCAAATAGTTAGAAAGAAGTGAGAAGTGAGTTCTTAATTGAAATCTAGATAAAGCTTAGTTAGAGTCTTAGTTAATTTCTAGACTGGGAGTGACAGAGTATCTACTAGGTCTTATATACTAAGTTTGTAGTTAGAACTGTGGCTAAAACAGTAATAGTGTAGGAGATAACTAAGGAAATGTTATAGAAACAGTTTCTAGAGTATAAAAGGTAGACAATTCTGTACAGAATTCTCTATCGAGTTCTCTTATGTAAACTCTATACAAGGTTCTTTTTCTTGATTCACTCTAAGGTTTTGAGATTGTAACATTAGAACTCAATTCTCTTTCTTAAGACTATTCAACATAAGATTCTCTCATAAAAACTTACTCTTTTACTATCCTTGACTAAAAGATAACACTGTTCTTTAGTCAAGAAGAATTACCAGATCTTAAGCATAAGAGATATACTAGTTAGGCAGGAGAAGCCTAGCTGTTTGTATATACTAAAGCCTACTGGTATATTTCAGATGTACTATCTTGTGTGAACATGTTAGCCATTTTTCTAGTATTAGTCTTGTGCTACAGATCCACTTGTGATCTATCTATACAAAGGAACAGCAGTTGTTCTTAAAACACTGCTTAGAGAGAACATCTTTCTTAAGACAATATTATGTAGAATTTATTAGAGTAGTAGTTAGAAAGAAGTAGTAAGTAGAACATGTAGGCAGGACAAGGAGAGAGCCTGCTATATACATTATTTCCACCCACACCACCACTACCATTATCATCACCATTATCAACTATACCCCCTTCCTTTTACAAAATGAGTCAACATGACTTGCACACCATTATTCAGCAACAACAGGAGCAGTTCACAACAATACAGGCTTAACTCCAAGCTTTAGCAAAAAGAGGAATAAAAGGAGTAGTGGTAGAAGAAGGAAATACAAAAGTGGCATGGCCACAAATATTTGATAGAACCTCGTTAAAGATTTCAGGTTTTATTATGGCATACAAACTATACATCAGAATAAAGATGAGAGAAACAATAGAAGAAAAACAGATTCAGTAGGTATTATCATATATATAGAGAGGGTCAGCAGATATATAGAAGGAAAATATACTAGAGAACTTGGAAGGAGGATTGTTAGAATATAAGACAATAGGAAAAATTTTAGTAGATATAAGAAAGGAATTTGGGAGAGGAGATGAAGAATCAGTAAAAGTAGCTAAGTTAAAAAGACTAGAGTAAGGAGGAAAAATGATGGAAAAGTTTGTACAAGAATTCAGGAGAGCAGCAAGAGAAAATGGATATGAGAGAAGACCATTAGTAGAGGAATTCAAGAAGGAAATAAATGTCACAATATGCCAAAGACTCATAGAGTCAGAATGGCCACCAAGCTTAATTGAGCAGTAGTATGATAGAACAATTGCTTTAGATAGGAATTAGAGGAAAAACAAAAGAAAAAAGGAAAGGTTAAGGAGACAATGGAAACAGAAACAACAAGCTCCAAAGCAGAACAATGGAAAGGCACAATAGCAACAACTGCTACAGCCTCAAGTTTGGCCAAGAAGACAAGAAATACCTTAATAGCAGGTTCAAGCAGGACCTGCTCTGATAGAAGAAGTAGAGAAGACAAATGTGGTAATAGTGTGCTCCAATCAGAGGGCAGGGTTTACTCAATGCAACTCATATGCCATAGATGTGAATTGAGAAAATAGAAATTGCTATAACTATAGGAGATTTGGTCATATGGCAAGAAATTGCAGGAATAAGGAAATAGGGAACAGAATTGGGGAGAGAAGAAGACTAGAATATAGACAGAATAATAGACAAAAATTGATAATTGAAGGAAATAAAGAACAAAATAATTTAAATAGAGAGAGAAATCTAATAGTCCTTGACTAGGTCTCAATAATAATAAGTTTGCAATGCTCTCTAGAGTAATAGAAAATACATCTATATATAACCTTGATAATGAGGACTTGTTAAGAGAAGTGATGGTAAAGATTGGTTTGAAAAAAATTGATATGCAAGAAGGAGTAAAGATGGAAGCATTGTTGAATAGTGGGACTACAGGATTGGTAATGAGTTCAGAGTTTGCAAAGAGGCAAGGATTTAAGTTAAAGAAAATGGAAAGGTTTACATATATAAGAAATGTGAATGGAATATTCAATAAGGAGAGACCTATAAAAATATGGTGGAAGTAAATGTTTATTACCAGGGGTATAGAGAGAGGACAGTGATTGATGTGATTGAAAGGCAGAAGTAGAACATGATCTTAGAAATACTATGGCTAGCTTGCCACAACTCTGAGATTGACTGGAGAACAGGAAAGGTGAGGATGACGAGGTGTTCAGAAAAATGTAGGAAACAGTAGAGACTAAAGCAAGAAAAGTCAGGGTGGCAAAAACAAAAGAAAAAGGAAAGAAAGAAACAGGAAGAAAAAGAGAAAAAACAAAAGAAGAAAAAGAAAAAACCAAAGAAAGAAAGAAAGATGGAAGTAAGAAAAGTAGCAGAAGAATAGGAGATTTGGGATGAGAAGGAGAAAGCAGCAAAGTCAGAGGAAGAGATGAGGAAGTTGGTTCCAGCAAAATTTCATAAGTAGATTTATATCTTTAGAAAGAAGGTAAGTAAATGGATGCTCACAAGAAAGCTATAGAATCATGTAATAGATACAAAAGAATGATTTGTGCCAAGGAAAGGGAAGGTGTATCTGTTATCAAGAAAAGAGTGAGAGGAGGTATGTGAGTTCATATCTGAATAATTGAGGAAAGAGTATATTAGACCTTCAAAATCACCTCAAATGGCACCAGTGTTTTTCATAGGCAAGAAAGATGGAAAAAAGTGAATGGTGCAGAACTATAGGTATTTAAACAAGTGGACAGTAAAGAACAATTATCCTTTATCTCTGATTTCAGACATAATAGAAAATATTGGTACAAAAAAAGTATTTACAAAGATAGACTTGTGATAGGGTTATAATAATGTATGGATAAAAGAAAGTGACAAGTAGAAGGTGGTGTTTACTATACCAGAGGGGTTGTTTGAGCCAATAGTAATATTCTTTAGACTTACTAATTTTCTGGCAACATTCCAGACCATGATAAACAAAATTTTGTAAAACCTCATCAATACTGGAAAAGTGGCAAGTGTCAAGATTACAGAAAGCAGACTTAGTTTTTTTTTATTTTCTTTCTCATTTTTATTTTTGTTTCAATTTATTTTTCATTTTTCTATTTTTAGAACTCTAGGGTTAGAGTTAGAAGTGATCTGTCACACTGTCACATCAGTCACATCAGATGGTGTAGTCACAACATTGATCACAAGACTTGAGAGAAGGGAGTAGAAAGTTCTAGAACAGAATAATATCATATAGCATAGACACTACATGTTGACCTTATGCTTTACACATGGCCATTTAGGATAGGATGCACAGTAGTTAGCATGGACCATCTGTAGAAGTATATAAGGTAGACTGTTTTGTAAAGAGCTCTCTATTGAGTTCTCTTGTATTTACTCTAATACAAGAGTTTGTTCTTTTATCCAACTCTAAGAATTTAAGAATCATAACAGCAAGTTTTATTGATAATGTAATTATTGGTACAGAGACAGAAGAGGGACATGATGAGCTGGTAGAAGAAGTAGTGAAGAGGTTAGCAGAGAACAATTTGTATGTAAAGCTAGAGAAGTATAAGTAGAAGGTTAGAGAAGTTGGGTTTCTAGGAGTGGTAATAGGACCAGAGGGAATAAAAATGAAAGAAGAGAAGGTAAAAGGAGTGTTAGATTAGCTAACACCAAAGGGTATCAAGAATATACAGAAGTTCTTAGAATTGGCAAACTATTGTCATTGATTTATCAAGAACTTCATGTCTATAGCCAGACCATTGTATGATATGGTCAAAAAGAATTAGAAGTGGAAATATACAGATAGACAGAAGGAGGCATTTAAGAAGTTGAAAGAAAAATTTACAAAAGAACTGGTGTTAGTAATACCAGACTTAGACAAAAAAATGAGGATGGAAGTAGATGTGTTAGATTATGCTATGGGGGTGTTTTATCTATGAAGTGTGAAGATAGAAAGTGGAGACTAATGGTATTCTTCTCAAAATGAAACTGAAAGGAATTATAAGATTCATGATAAGAAGATGTTAGCAGTGATACGAGAATTAGAAAATTGACAGCATTTATTAGAGAATGCCAAGTATAAGTTCAAAGTCTGAATAAACCATAAGAATTTGGAATACTTCAAGAAGACATAAAAGTTGAACCAAAGACAAGCTTATTGGGCATTGTATTTGTCAAGGTTTGACTTTACCTTAAAACATATTCTAGGCACAAAAATAGAGAAGACAGATGGACTTGGTAAATAACTAGACTGGAAAGTAGGAGTAGAAAATAATAATAATAATCAAGTATTTATAAAGGACTGTTGGCTGCATAGTTTACATGAAGTATTAATAGAAGAACCTGAAGTAGATATAGTAAAAAAGATAAAAAAAGCTAGGAGTAAAGATGAAGAAATAGTTAGAATAGTAGAAAAGATGAAGAAAGCTGAAGTAAAAGTAGTAAGAGGAGACAAATGGCAGATAGAGAGAGAATTAGTATTGAAAGAGGGTAAAATATATGTGCTGAGGGATGAAGAATTGAGAGCAGAGATAATCTGGTTGCATTATAATGTACTAGTAGCTGAACATAGAGAAAAGTGGAAGATGACAAAGCTGGTGACAAGGAATTATTGGTGGCTGGAAGTAATAAGAGATATAGGAAAATATGTGGAAGAATGTGATATGTGTCAAAGGATGAAGAACAGAATGGAGGTGCCAGTGGGAAAGGTAAAGTTGAGTGAAGTGCCAGAAAAGTTGTGGACATATCTAATAGTAGACTTCATTACAAAGTTACTGGTAGTAGCTGGAAAAGATGCAATTCTAGTTGTCTGCAATAGATTGTCCAAGATAATGCATTTTGTGGCAACAATGGAGGGAATGTCAGCAGAGGGGTTAGTGAGGTTGTTCAAAGATAACATGTAGAGGTTGCATGGGTTGTCAGAGAGTATAGTGTCAGATAGAGGACCACAGTTTGCAGCAGAGATGATGAAAGAGTTTAATAGGATATTGGGAATTGAAATGAAGCTGTTGACGTCATATCACCCACAGACAGATGGGTAGACAGAGAGAATGAACCAGAAGCTAGAACAGTATCTAAGGTTCTTTATTAATCATAGGCAAAAGGATTGGCCAGAATGATTAGCATTAGTAGAGTTTGTAATTAACAATAAGGTACATTTGACAACTAAGGTATCTTCATTTATGACAAATTATGGAAGGGAGATGAGAATGGGAGCAAACTTAAGGAGACAAAGAAAGATAGAAAAAGTAATAGAGTTTGCAGAGAGAATGAGAAAGATATAGGAAGAAGCAGAGGCAAAATTGGCAAGAGTACAAGAGAAGATAAAGAGACAAGCAAATAGAGAAAGAAAGGAAGCTGAAGAATGGAAAGTGGGAGATAGGGTTATATTGAGTACAAAAAATTTGGTATTCAAGGAAAGACTGGCAAAAAAGTTAGTAGATCAATATATAGGTTTATATACTATTGATGAGGTAATTTCTACCAATGCAGTCAAGTTACAACTACCAATCTTAATAAGAATACATCTGGTAGTGAATGTTAGTCGAGTAGTGCAATATAAGAATCAAGTAGGGGGGCAGAAAAAGATAGAAGTAAAACCAGTGGAAGTAGAGGGAGTTAAAGAATGGGAGGTAGAAAAAATTTTAAACAAAAAGAAAGCAAAAGGAGTAGTAAAGTACTTGGTGCAATAGAAGGGGTTTATAGCAGAGCATAATAGCTAGAAGAAGGAAGTTGCCAGAGAAGTATATGGTAAAGATATTATATAGATAGGATAATAGAAAGTTTGAGAATGAATATTTAAGGAAGTTAGAAAGAAATTAGCAGAAGTAAAAGAGGAAGAATAAGACAATATGAAAAGATAAACTAACAAGTTTCTCTGGGAGTAGGAATCTTGAATAGGAATAATGTCAGATATATGAAGCTTGAATAATAGTTTTTTTATTTAATATTTTATTTAATATTTTATTTTTATTTATTTTTCCTTTTTGAACTTAGAATTAGGATTAGAGTGATATCATGATCATGTTGTCATATATTAGTCACATTAGATGACATGGTAATAGTAATGGTTATAAGTTATGAGATCATAGAGAAGAATATAGAAGGTTCTGAAAAGATGATATTATAACAATGTGTCTTATATATGTTAGTCTTGAGGCAAACACATGGTCTTTAGGGTAGGCTAGAGAAGTAGTAGCACAGACTATCATAGTTTAGTATAAAAGGTAGATAATTTTGTATAGAGTTTTCTATCAAATTCTCTTGTATAAATTCTATACAAGGTTTTTTTTCTTGACCCACTTTAAGGTCTTGAGATTGTAACAAGTATAAGATTTCTTGGATAGTAGACTCTAAAATCAATTATTGATAAATATGTAAACTTCTATATAAGATGATCTGGTTAGGGTATAAAGATATTAAAAATGAATCTGAGTAAATTCCCACATTTAAACTCACCTATGCTACTGATTTGATATTTGATTTCTATATTGCATATTTCACTAAGCCTGATCTACTTCTGTTATTTTAATTATACTGTTGTACTTGTTCTCTGCCTCTATACACTTTTAGCAGGAATTATTATTATTATTTTAATTTAATTTCAGTTTCTATACACTCTTTATGGTGTTTTCTTTTTCTTTCTATTTCTTAATTTTCTTACTCACACAGTATAGATATAACAGTCTAAGAAAAGACATCAAAGTAATATAGAAACAAAATCCTATTTTAGTAGAAGACAGACAATAGAGTTCTCTCCTTTACTACTTCCTGACTTTTTTCAAACTTTTCTTTATTGTCTTCATCTTTTTCTTTGTTCTTCTCATCACTACCTCTGTTTGACTATGGCCCCAATTCTTGCTAATTAGGCCATATTCTTCTCCTAGCCCTCCACTAAGTCCTAGAGGAACTTCCCAATGTCCTGATACTCTTCTATGAGATTCCAGAGTATCTTTTCAATAGCACTTAAAACCTAGCTATAGGTAGGGATTATGGCTAGATAGTTGGTATTAGTATGAGATTTATACCATTGTTTAAGAGTGATATACCTGGCATATATAAGAGAACAACTATAGTAAAAAAATAGAGGAAGTTAATAAAAAGAAAAACAAAACAAAAAATTCTGTACTCATTTTGAGTTATATACTAAGCAATTCTGCCTGGCATATATATACCTCTTATAGAGATTAATATCCCTCATCTTAACTGTGGCATCTCTGTAGTATTTTTCCAGTTGTTTCCCTTTAGTTTTCTTACAGAGCCATCATCTTTCCTTGTCTTTTGAGAAGATAGTAGCAACCTTCTTATATTTTGATCCTACAACCTGAGAAATTTCAGTACTCCCCAAAAGGGCAGTATCCTTGGCCAATACTTTGTCCTGAAGTTGTTTCAGATACTTCAGCTATTTTCTTTTGTTCTTCTTCTCTGTGAGCCTACGTTTTTTAGCTCTCTTCCTTACTTTGGCTTCAGTTACTTTCCTGAATTTCTGAGCAGCTTGCTTGATATAATGGACCTCTGCTACTTCTTCCAATTAGACCTGGAGTTGTTGCTTCTTTTCATGTCTTCTTTACATCTCAAGACACTACTGTTCAAGTATATTGTTGTTATTGTGGGAAATATTAGAGGAGATGAGGAAAGACATGATGATACAGAAGAAAGGTGAAAAAATTTCCTTTTTGTTTATATATTGTTGATTTAGACACCATTACAAGATTCTTTGGATAAACTCAATAAGATTTCAAAGACTTAGTTTTAAAAGGGAGATACTATCATATGTTAAGTCCATCTATCCAAAAAATACATTGCCATGGTAACACTCCCCCTCAATGTCTATTATACAAGCCCATCTTCTATGATGGCCATCCTTTTCACAACACACTCCAGTGGTAGTAATACAACAAACTAGATATTCCATCTTCTATGATAAGGATACTTCTATCCAACTTAGTCTTCTATGGCAGAGTTCTACTCCTGTCAGTGTCTCACCACTGAAACATCCACTCAAGGTGATAGGGACTATATTACTAAAACTCTAAACATCTTCTATAGTTTTTACTTATATATAAGACTAGTAGTTATACTGTAATCTGCTAGTCTGATAATTAACAAAGATAATTCTTATTGAACTTAATCTCTGGTGAACAATAGTAACATACTAATTAGCACTCACTTCCATCTTAGACTTTTTTCTTTTATCTAAAGTTGTGATCACACAGTAGTCAGATAGCACAACATATAAGCTGAAGCCAAGGTTATTTCATAAGTTTGCATATTTTTGAGCCAACTATGTGGACTTTCATCTACAGTGTGAACCACATCTGAAATTAAGCTTGCTTGATATATAGAAATAATAGTAGCTTATGGAAAGTTAGAAAAAGCCTTCTTAAGCTATAATAAACATAAAAAGTTCTCATGAGATGAGATAGAAGCAAACTTAGGAGTTTTTAAGTGATATTATTAGCTTTGGCAGCCTGAGCAAATGATTTGGCCTTAGGCTTGGGTTTAAAAGCCAAGGAAACTAGTAGAGAAGTATTTTGGACTAAGTAGGCTTGAAAGTTACTGTAGCTATTATAGCTAAGATAGAACAAGTTACAGCTAGTTTTGAAGCTGAACTAGTGGTTACATTCTTGAGAGGAGAAGGATCTCTTGAAACAGGTAAACTCTTAGTCCTAGAGTCAGTAGGAGGGGAAGAAGACACTTTGGCCTTTTTTTTTGCTTTTTTTGCTTTTTTTGCTAGTTACTAGAGTAAAAGTGACTTCTTTAGTCTCTGGTACATTAACAATTATCTCAACATCAGGAGACAGTGTTAGAATAGGGTTAGGACTATAAATAGTCTTCATAGCTTCTATAAGGGTGGAAGTATTAGATTGAGATGAGATTTTAAAATGATCCCAGCCAAACTTAGAAATAGCCTGGAGAAGATTCCAGATATAGAAGCCTACTTCTAAAATAGTAAGAAACTATTCAATAGAGTACTCTTTAAGAGAGTATTATTTTATAAAGGTAGCAATACATTCCAAAGAAGAGGAAAGTATTTTAGTCTTTAAGAGACTGGAGTAGCCAGATAGTGACAACATATAGTGTTTACCATTCTATAACTTAGTGTTATGAACAATGATTTTATTTCCAAAAGAGAAGATGACTCAGTTGATCCATGGATCATATTAAGTGGTCTAAGTATAGGGACTTAGGGTATTTTTAGCCTCAGAAATTATATTGCTGTCCTCCTCAGCAGCAATCTAGTCATTATAGTTCATAGTAGATGTTTTCTCTTTAGGAAAGATAGCAGGAAGCTTTAGAGAAGGCAGTCTTTTAAAAGAGAGTTTGCTTGTAATTACCTTAAGAGTAATAGATGTTTTAGGATCAGAATCCACACTCTTACTTTCTCCTGAGGAAATATGAAGATAAAGCCTTAGGAGAAGGGTTTCTTGAGGCAGAAAAAGCAAAGACATTGTTAGAGGAGCGTCTTGCAATACAATGAGTTTGGGGTTTTTCTCTTAAGTAAACTTGTTTACCAGCTTTAAAACTAGTTCTGAAGAGAATGTTTAGAGAGTTCAGAGACCCACTAACATATTGTGAACTGTTCTGGATGCTAGGAGAAAGTGTAGAATTTAATTTAATTTATTTTGATTTTTTGAGTCAACTACAGTAGTAGTTAGAGAAAGAAAAGATGATGTCCAACAATACCTGTACTGTAGGCATTCTATTTTTAGCCAATTCCTGTCTATCAGTCTACCACTAGTCTAGATATTTTGAAGAGTTAGTCTCTGTAATTATATCCAAGCTAAGCAAGCTTGCTTATAATATCCTTAAGATCTTTAGGTCTATTGTTCTGCTTAACACTTTTAGCAAGCTCATTGAGAAGATGATTGCCAGATGACTTCAGTTTGATGCTGTCAAGTATGGCATCCTTTATCCCAACTAGCTTGGAAGTGTGGTCCAATAGTCTATTAAAGATACTGGTGTGTTTTTAACTCATTTAGTATGAGCTGGCTAGGCCAAGAGACTTAAAATAAGTGTTATTACTTTTGATATCATACAATTCTTTTCTTCTTTGAATTATAGTATACTTACTTCAATTCTCAGATACTTTAGTTTTGCAAACTGTATTATAGGCTTCTTTTTCAACTATCTTGTAAATAGATCTACCCAATATTCTTAGAATTCATTTCTTTCTGGGGCCTGTGATACAAATGTAGGTATGAGACAAGATTCTGCACTTTATACTGCTCCTCTTATTTGTATTTTTGAACATAAAGCTCAAGTTCTCAACTTAAGTACTTTTATTCTTTTATTTGTTGATAATAGTCTTCTAATCTCTTAGGGAATAAAATACTGCTAAAACTTTATAGTAGCTATAAAGTAGTTACAAACTTGATGGTGATGTTTGGCTTGGTCATAGAGCATAATAAGTGAGAGATCTTTCATTTTTCTATGGTATATAACAACTCAAACCCAGAGCTGGATCTTTTAGCAATTGATGCTCCTACTCTCAAACCCAAGACATACTAGAGATACTTGGGATTTTATTTTAAAAAATGCCTGTCCTTCAAGAAACATGTTTGATATTATTTTACCAAAGCATTATAAATAGTCAAAGTAGTAAGAATGCTTGGAAATTCAACTAAAGGTCTTCTTTCACTTTTATATTGCTCTTGTATTGTTTCTATTACTACTTATGGCTTTAGACTTTGGTTCTTTGCTAGGGCTTCTACTAAGGCACAGATATTGCTTTTAGCAGCTATGTAGTGTAAGACTGCTCTTTGAATTCTTGGTGCATTTTATACCTTACCCACTGGTAGAATTAAGGCTCTAGCAGGTCTTATTTCCATTTATCTTTATCTTAAAAAGCTGGTAAAGCAGTCCTGTATTAGGACTGCTACTCTTTCTTCACAACATGTACTAATATCTCTACTTAGTGTTAAACACTTTAAAAGTGCTTTTTCTCACCCACAGTTCCTTGTTCTTTTAAATGACACCTAGTATGCTTGCTTAAAAGGCCCTCTCTTAAATACTAAAGCTTTTACTCAATTTTACAGAATGCTTTGATTCTCTGGATGCTAAAGCCACTCTGAGTTATAGGTTGCTAGA
>Ga0157364_1001978_pt1 | contig 18421 bp, 8 predicted proteins | sample AttsexASBM2_FD_111476 | JGI IMG/M metagenome (GOLD analysis project Ga0157364, IMG submission 111476) | Fungus gardens microbial communities from leaf cutter ant in Ribeirão Preto, State of São Paulo, Brazil - Atta sexdens ASBM2 | ecosystem: Host-associated > Fungi > Mycelium > Unclassified ...
CACACACACACACACACACACACACACACACACACACACACACACACACACACACACACACACACCTATCCATATAAAAAAAGAATTGTTATAGTTTTAAAGCTTAGAAAGTTAACTTTCCCCTTTTTTATATATGTTTTTTTAAGTTACTCCGAGATTATCTTGTAATCTTTTATCCAGTTGTAAGCAGATGCAATCGAGATATTAAGTTGTGCCTCAGCGAGCAGACGGTTTCCTGCCAAAGAAGACAAGATGGTTTACAGTTGCATCGTTCGTTAGAGATCGTGATCAATTAATTTGACATTTTCAATTCGATACGCAGATGGCAGATGCAATCGTTTGTCGGTGTGCATATATATAGGACGTTTCAGAAGTATGCTTCTTCTAAGTTAAATACAATAAAAAACGAATTAAAGAATATCAAAATTCTAAAATAAATTTTGAATTAACACTAATATATAAATAATTAATAATTAGAAATAAAATTATATTTTAAATGAAAATAGTAAAAGAAGAAACATATTTATATATAAATTTATATATAAATTTTGTTTTAAAGCTTTTCCAAATATTTTTTAATATTGAATATCAATAAGCTATCAATTAAAATAACAATAAAGTTTCTAAAAAAATATTAATACTAATGTTTTAGAATTAAAGAGGAAATATTACTTGTTATTTCTGATAGGTTCAGTATATGTACATGTGTGAACTGGATGAGCGTATAAATGATCGCACCGGCAAATTCGTAGCTTGAGGATTGTATAGACCAAAGTAGCAAATCATCCTGGTAAAGAGCTGAACAAGTGAATAAGACTGAGAGTAAAAAAGCTAACTACAAAATAATGGAGGGACTGAAGACCGCATAGAAAAGTTGAAATGGCAAGTGGGAAGGAAACACTTCCGGCGGATATAAGTTATTTTTGTCGCAATCGTGATGGCATCAAAGGCGTATATTATAAAGAACTTTTTATGAGGAAACATACTTCATCTTTATTGCGTATCGATAATGATCAGTTGTAATAATTTTCGACTGGCTCATATCAAGTATGCTTGGCACTTTTCGCACACGTTCTTGCGACTGCTTTTAACAATCAAACTGTTAACTTTCTGGTAAATTTTGATTTTTTTTCTGGTAAGTTCTGATTTTTTTTATGTAATAAGTACCAAAAATACGATTTGAGGGGGGGGGGCGGGGATTAAAACAAACGATATTTAGAAATGTATGTTTATTACAAGTAAAAACTTCTTATTGTATGGAGAAAACTAGGAACTTCGAAAATAATGATTCTACAATAGAAGAAATAATAATAAAATATTTAATATTTGGATTGATTGCAGTAACGATTTTCAGCATATTTCGTATTACATTTAATATTTTCAAATTTAATTTATAATTAAATTTTATTAAAGTATTATTAATTATCATGATATTCATATAGTTTTAATATTGATTTCACATTAATTTAATTAAGTTTATTAGAAAATTAAAATATTAGAATTAAAGTATTAGAAAAATTTTATATAATTTTATATAATGAATTCTATATAATGAATTTTATATAATTCTATATAATGAATTTAAATTTAGATAAATTTAATTTTTAATCTAACAAAAACATCATTTAAGTTTGCAACGTGTGAATTTCACAAAATTATGAAAAGTAGATAAAAACACTATTAAAAATGCTATTAAAATATATATATATATATATAAGAATAGATATAAATATTAAAACTTCTAGTAAATATAGTTAGATTAGAAAAGATTTATTCTTTCGTTTAATAAAAATAATCAAGTTGATAGACAAACTAAATGCGAAATAAATAAATCCTACCGTATATTAAATGTATATGATTGAATATGAACTAAATAAACAAGCAATCAGTTTTTTAATGCTATTTTATTATCTAAAATACTTCCATTCAGTGTTATTTTTATTATATTATAAATAAATCATTTAATCATATCAATTTAAATATATCAATAACAATATACACATTATTACATTTATTAAGTGTCTTAATTAATTTAAAATATATATTTAAATACAATTATGTAATAAAATAATTATATATGTTATAAACAAATAAATATATACTGACAACACTTTACGTATAATTAATTATATTTAAAGATGATCCCAAATGATATATTATAATTATAATATATTATAATTACAATATATTATAATTATTAATTTTACATTAAAAAGATACTTACAGATTAACTCACTAATTATAACTTCTCAATTTTTATATTATTTGATATATTTATCATTTATTCATAGATTTATAAAATTATATATTATATTATTTGAGTATTTTTGTACAGCTACAATATATAGCAAATATTACATGAGATGATACTAAATTTTAATCAGTAAATAATTAACCAAATGCTTAATAAATCATATATTTGCAAATATCGATATTTCATAAAATCACTTAATATTGCGTAATAATATTAATTAAATAATTACATGTCAAGAACGCTTTTATATATACATTATATGATGTTATTATTTTTGTAACGTTTCACTGAATATATGTTATTAAATGTGTCATAATCAGCTATGTCGTGCAGAAATATTCGGTAAAGGTTAACACGTCAGTAGATTAAATTATAAATATTGATATATAGATTGAATCTATCTGTCAGTCAAATCGTATCATTACTTCTATTTATTTATTAACGACTATAATAAAATTTTCCATTGATTCCATCCAGATACATGTTTTGCCAATGTATAACATTTATCTTACAATTAGCAGTAAAGATCAGTTTAAGTATTAATCAGTTGAAATATTATATTTTTATTTTTTATATTGAAAGCATCACAATATAGACTATAGTAATTATTATTATAAAAAATGATGTATAAATTATCAAATGTTTGGAATTAAAAATTTAGTATTAATAATACATGTAAAATTGATCAAATGTAGGCGCATTCAAATTTGTGTATGCAAACTCTCAATGCTTAACACTTTAATTAATCTTAACTATAATATCTGCATTTTATCAAAATTTTATATTTTCATTAAAGTATTAAAATATCTTTGTATCAGATGGCTTAATATAAATGGCCTAAAATATATTCTAAAACAATATCAAGAAAATAGATGTAATTTCATGTAGAATAACATTTATATAATGACATTTTGTAACTTCTCACCTTGCATGGAACATTAATATTCCGTCGTGTCCTTTAAAAACCTGTTAGGAAAATGTGTTTGATGACTTCGATCAGAAATAGTATCTTGCCAATACGAGAAAAAATAAAAATCAATATAATATCAATTATAATATTTATAATAGCTCAGCATAGTTATGATATTTTTTGTTCAGAACTTTAACATAAATTAAAGTTAAAATTTATACTATTTTATTTACATATCTTTAATTGCGATAATATTTTCAATAAGATAATTTTTTATTAATCAATTTAGCATATTAATTAACTATTATTAAAAAACTTCACATTTTGATTTAAATTAAAATTTTTAATTAACTGTAATAAAAAACATCACATACATTTGTCACATGTGAAATTTTCAAATTCATCAGATGTACATAATTGCAAATAAAAAATAGATGTAAATGTATTAAGATTTTTAATAATATATAAAATATTATTTTTAAATACTGTTACATAAAAAACATCAATTCTTCTAAATTTTAATGCAAATGATGAAGGTGATATGTAAGAGATATAACAAATACATCGTGTTTTATAATAAATTAGTACATATTTTTTATTGATTAAGATTAAATAAATAAACCTTATTTTCCTTTAAATGCTTTATTATCTAGAACATTTTCATTTTGTATAATTTTTATTATATACGAGCCATGTAACATGTATCATCTTCGAACAAATATAATATCCAAAGTTATATAATATCCAAATATAATATCCAATACACATTTATTAAATTCCTTAATTAGTTTTATATTTAATTATTTTATTATATATATAATTGCATATAGTGATAGTACATATAATTAGTTATTTAGACATTATCTCAACTATTGTAATGATATTATGTGACTGATTTTACATTAAATAAATGATGCAAACAGATTATAACAATAATTATTTTCATAATTTTAATGTTATCTGATATATTTATCATTTCCTGATTCACAAAATTTCTTTTATGATTTCTATGATATTACAAGTTCTATGATATTACTATTTTTTGTTCCTTATAGAGAATGATTCAGATATGAAAAGTTAGGCAGATTCTATTCTTTAAATACTAATATTCAAATTATATCTACACAATTAAAATTTTTAAATTTGTATATGGATTTTAATTATTTTGAGTAATTATAATTAGGTATTTTTGTAGCTATAATGCAAATTTTACATAATATAGGTAAAGTCTCTATATATATATATATTAGGTATAGTAAAAAGAAATCCATTATTTTTCTATTCAATTTCATGCAAAAATAATGGATTTCTTTTTACTACCTAATATATTGATAAAAAATTCAAATATTTATAGTAAATTAAATGAAGTAAATAAAATGAAACGATTAATAGATTAGATACCTCTAGAAAAGTTAATGCTTAATTCGCAAAATCGCTTTAATTGTCAAAACTCATTAAAAAATGCTTATTGATTTATATATTCCATTCCATTTGAGATATTGAAAATGACTCATGCTACGATGACCACGTTCTTTATTATAAAGAATAGTTATTTTAGATAGCTGTCTTTTAGATTTATTTGTTTCATCAAAATTCAATTTTGTCCTATTTCGAATTTTTTATTATTTCACATCAAGAGTTTGTTCCAATACAGTCGAACCAAATTATCAGAAAACTGCGTATTATCTCAATTTGATTGTATTGTGCAATAAAATTTATTTATAATGTACAGATTCTTAACAGTCACAAACTTTGAAAACATGTAAAAACCCTAAATTTTTCAGATTAAAAATTCTCCTTTATTTTTTCTAAGAAAATATAGTCATCGTACTCATGGCTGTTTCTAATCCCAATTGATATTTTCAAACTCTGGAACAAATTTGATGATCGACATATCCTCATCATCATAGCTTGATAATACTTCTTGCATCTCGTGACAGACGGTGTTTGTCTGTATATAAAAAATTGTGATTAAAAAAAAGATAATTGTAATAGTTCATATATTAATATTATAAAAAACTATTTTATTATTAAAAATTCAGATTTCTGTCATCCGAATAGTTGAAAAGTCGAATATCACGAATACCAAGATTTACTCACGTCGCATGCGTCTACACGTGCTCCAATATGCTCCAACTATAGCTCCTACTCACTCAAGCGCGCTTATTAGAGTGAATAGGAGCTATCTATGATATGTTGGAGCACGCGACACGAACAAATCTTGTATGAATCCGAGAATGCTTGATCTCGAAATATAAGACTTGTCGTCGATCGTTGAACATTTAGAAAACAAATGAACAATAATAAATTGAAATTGTCTAATCTCTATATATAGACTTGATATGTTATTTAATTCAAATATTTATATATTTATAAAACATGTGTTTCAGATATCTAATATATTAGGCAATAAATTATTATAAATTTTATGATAAACAAATGCTAATTATCTTATTCTTGATTGTATAATATATCCTAATGATTCAAGGAAAATAAAATATTATTATTTCCGATATTTATCATTATTATCCTTCTTGATTTTCTTCTAGCTTGCAAATATCAGTGATCACTAGTACTTGCATACTCTCTAAATCTGAATCAGTGGATAGTTACTAATTATCCAGTGATATACTTGGCACTAGATAATCAGTAAAGTTCAACTAAAAAAGGAATATTTGAGCATTATATGATTAAAATACTGATATTGATATTAATTTCAATGTTCCAATACCATATTTATTGAATTTATGCACTAAAACAGTCAAATCTCATAGTAAAAATTAGCTAGATTAAGAATCTTAAATTTCATTTACTGATTATCAGTGGCATATTTGGCATTGATATCAGTGATTATCCACTAATTCAGATTTAGAGAGTAAACTTACAGTCTTTTACAATTATATTATTGGTATCATTAAATATTGGTATCATTAAATTGTTTGTATCATTATTATCTATGTTATTTCTTATTTTATATATATAAGTCCTTAAAATATTTATTTACATAAATATTTATTTACTTACATAATGACTCATATAATGGTTTATAAGTCCTGATATTCCTTCAAATATATCAATAATTTCCTTACAAAAACTGCATCTTGCCTCATAATCTGTTACTAAAGTATAATATTGTGATAATCTAGTACATTTAATGCTTTGTTGTATTTTTATTGCTATATATGGATGATAATCTTCCAAATGTGCTCGTAGAATCTCTATGTTTCCAAGAACATAATAAGAACAAATATGGCATTGTGCAAGGCCTGTCTTGGTCACTGAGAAATATCGATTCATGACGTTGTATGGTAAAATTTCTTGAATTTCTGTATTCATTTTATATCGTTGCTTATTTTATTACACTTGCGCTTCTTTCTTTTCCTTATTTTATCTCAATATTACTACAATCAATTTAATTATATCACCACCATTTAATTATACGACCACGAGGCACAATGACTTTTACTTCTATACCACCTGACAGAGTATTATGTGTTCAGGGTTGCCAGATTTTTGTCGACTTTTGTACTGCACCATTTTTGTTCTGCACTCGCTGCACTTATGTCGCCAATATAGTATTAAAATGTCCAAAATAGCTCAAAACTATTTTTTTTGTTATACTAGACTATATTATATTAATTCGTTACGCATATAAAATTTGAATATTGCAGTCTTATAATTAAAGTCATCATTGGCTAAAATTTGTTCATTAAGATGACATCTGGGCCTCTATTCTTAAAAAGTATCGCATACGAAAAACTAGAGAAATACTATAGTGTAATATATACTGTAGCATTTACCTAGTTTTTCGTATGCAATAATTTTCAAGAATAGGAGCTCTGAAATCGCCAAATTTGCAACAAATCGCTCAATCTGGCAACCTTGTATATCTTACGAAAAGTGCAGTTCACTTAGCGCTACAGACACTTCGAAACATTAGCCAATCGAAAAAAAGAATTTTACTAATTGACTAATCAAAAAATACCTCGAATTATAGCGTCATGTGATTGTAGTCGTATTTTACCAGCATTATATCAGCCATGATATATACGAAGTAAAACGTTCCCGCAGATATGCAGTAGGAGAGTAAGTTTGGACTCAAATTTGATTGGCTGTTCCAGTATACTACTGTTATTATACACAAGAAAGTGTATCTGGATTCAAATTTGATTGTTTCTAGTATGCTATTATCATTATAAGCAATGTTTCACCTTGTCTCATTACATCAGTATAAAAATGTTCGGCAGAGATCGACATAGAGAACCTTAAGATAGAAACCCTCTAATCAGAGTCTGGCCATCTGAAGTGACGTTATTTTTCATCAAAATTGTGCGAGAGAGAAAAATCGTGCTATTTCACTTCATCTCACGCTATAGTGGCGCTATAAATTACAGTTCTATAGAGATATACAGTGGCTCTATAAACTTCATAGTTTTTGAAAAATATTCGGGCACGTTCAGACAATTAGCTGGCGAAATTAAAAAACGTAGAAATTTAGTATTGTATAATCATAAATATTACGACAGCAAGTTCATAGTCATGTATCATGCATTTAAAGTAAAAGCATAATGTATTTTCATTATACATTAAAATGGAATGAATGAGAAATATTGAACCAATCACAAACCAGGGAGAAGATGTCCAGACAGAGGTAGATGGTCTCTACCTTTAGAGATTAGACAACGCTGACTTGCATGTTGTGAAAGCAGACATGAGAGAGAAGAAAAAGAGAGGAAAGCATTGTGTTGGTCTACGCATGTGTAGTAAATCTGTATCTCAATTTCTAGGTACAAACTTACTGCACATGCGCACCAACACTCTCTCTCTCTCTCTCTTTCTCTCTCTCTCTCTCTCTCTTTTTCTCAATCAATCAATCAATATCTGTTTTCACAATAATATGACAAAATCAATTACAGAGTGATCGGCGTGGTCTGATCTTTACCTCGAGGATCTGTAGATTGATATGTCGTACTGCTAAAACATAAATATTAGGCGCGTTCAATGGACACACAGTTGTGGGAACGCTCGCTGCTATTGATATCTATATTTCTTTTAAATTATCATGGATCTAAAGGTGTATTCCAACAATAGGCAACAATTGCTGAGCGCTCATTTAACAATTGTGTCCACTGAATATATGTATATAGATTGAATACGTATATACGTATATAGATTGAATTAATGTTTGAAGTATCGAACCGCGAGAGAGATACATATCTCTGGCATAAATACACTAGGCAATGAAATTATCGCTCCCATTCAACCTTACAACAACCATGTGGAAGGAACAACCAAAAAAAAACTTCTGCATTTATTTTTGTGTCAAGATGTGTTGATAAAGAAACATAGAACGAGAGAATGAATTTGAGAAGAGCCAGCCTTAAAGAATATTTCATGCAAGATTTTGTATTATTTAACTTTTATTAAGCTTTTTCAAAATTATAAAAATAGTGAAATAAAAAAATTGTAATTTTGAAATTGTCAAATATTTATAATAAATAGTATAATTAATAATTTCTTCTAATAATGTCTTAATTTAATTACTCGATCGTTATGTGGAGTTAAATGATTAGATAAGCTCATAGCAGATTGAATTTTTCTATCTCTTTAAGTAGCACCAATGCTTTGAAGTCTATGATAGGATAATATAATATCTACATATAACTTTTTTTAATATCTTAACAATCAGAAAGACTATCGAACTATCAAAAATCTTCACGTTTTTTCTATGTATAACATTTGAGATGCATGCGAACACGAAACGCATGTCCGTACATAAATCATTCGAATTCTCGTATAACACAGTAGCTACTGCAATTGTTATGCTAACCACTTGCCAGTATCTGCTCTTATATAGCCTATGTTTCCTGCACGACCACCTGTTACCTTCTCGAACCTCGGTACCGCCTACGTAACATTCAGCTCGTTCATCCTGGTTTGGCACATACGTAACAACTCTCTGACGCAGCCATTTATTGTTCTTTATATCTTCTTTTTCATTTTCTCTTTGTACCACAATGGATTATATTTAATCTTAAAGACAGTAGCGACTGTTAGAAATTAACGAGAAAATATTCGTAGATTCACACACACAATGAATAATAGCTAAGGAATCTACCAAATTATATTTATAAAAAATTTCAAAGCTTAAAGATTATTCTTAATTAAGTGTCTGTTACTTTTCTCGCGATAATAAATATAGCATTTGTATGTGCGTGGTGCTGAAATATTTATTAATTATATTTACTTTGTTATATATTTATTACCTAATTCATACCTTGCCCTTTGCCACAATCAAATATACTTACAATATCTGTTCCCACTATTATGTCTAGATAAGAATAATGAACCGTGTCAGCGAATTTCCTTGATAATTATCTTAATAACGATCCATTCTTTCAGCAAAGGGCGAGTTAGCGAGAACGAAAATATATAATTCCCACGGGATTTATAAGAAACGATATTATCGATATCATGAATACTATCAGATCGTTATTCAACGAAATATAAGGCGCAGATTGTTCTAGTTGTCTGAATTGTACATTATAACACGCGCAACGCACGTCTGGGCATGAACAATAATGGCATCATGGCCTGTGCGCTTCGTCTTCGGTTAGCTCCACTTTCTTCAAGCAAAAGAAGAGAGACGGTGGAACTTCGTTCACCCTTGCTCAGGAAACTATGACTATAAAAGCAGTTCGCGCAAGATACGCCGTCGAGATCACCGCGGAAACAAATGACGGCGGTGAGCCTTTTAATTGCCACACCTGCCCCTCTGCGCAGCCCCTGCGAAAACCTGTAGGTGATAATTTTTCTTCTACAGCTGGTCGATTCTCTTTTCGACTGCGTCATCCGCGCCTATCCGAAAGAAACTACACCGATGAGCGATGACTCGTCCAGATATTCGCCGGCCTGTTACGGTTCTAATATTTCAATATGTCATTTCACTCTACATAAGAATACGCTCATATGTCATAGTAGTACGTACATTAGCAATATAACAAAAGAATGATATTATTTAGGAAATAAAATTACACTAAATTTTAAATTTTTTTTAAGAATTTTTACACTGTGAAGAAAATCAGATACGTGGTTAAAATAAATTCTAAAAGTTTATTAAGTAAGAATTTATAATTGTGTTTCACATTATTGATCCACTGATGTCAAAAATTCTATTAAAAATTGTTTCTGTAATACTAAAAAAATACATTAAGAAGTGTCGATGAAATATTTCTAATTCCATTAATGTGAAAATTATTGCAAATCGAATCGCGCGTGTGGAACATTTTGAGAGAGAGAGATGTATTATTCTTCGGATTCTCCGTCTCACTTATACGTGTATGCGGTTTTTTCCCAGGTGCATCGAACCGCGAAGCGGCAAGGAGGGGTGTCACGAAGACATCCGCAATAACACGAAGAGTAATCATCGGACAGATATTTATTTTCTATTATTTCGTGGGAATCGAGCAGCATGCTCTTCGTTCTGGATTTAGAGATTCGGTTAGTCTCTTGATCAGGGGATGCTATCTTCCATCATATGTTTTTATCAAAGTTATCGAAAATTACCGTTGATTTCTCAGTACAACAAGGTTCTTCAGAACTCGAAAAAACTCACTTTGAAAAAAATTATTCATTACTGCTTAATAAATCGATGAGAGAGAGAGAGAGAGAGAGAGGGGGAAAGGGAGAGGGAGCGAGAGAGAGAGAGAGAGAGAGAATTTGCCCATTATTTTAAAAAATTTTATATACGATTATTTTGATATAAATATTACTTTAAAAAATTAAAAATTATTTGAAGAATCGTTTCTTAATCTCCACAAGTTCTGAAACAGCAATTCCTTAAACTCATCTCTCTGACTCAATTTTGGATAATCCTAGGAAGATTTATAGATGAGCGTGTGATTCATTGCGTGGCACGTTAGGCGTTGCGTGATGGGCCGATTGGTTCTATGGGAATCTGGCAGCATCGACGAGGCTCGTTTATTAACCTACTTAGATACCCGATTGTTGGCGCGAATCGAAACGCAGATGGAGATATTCCACTATTATTGCCACTCTTGATTCGTTAATGGATCGCGTGGGGTAGAAAATTGTTTCCTTGATGTTCACCCATATCAGAAAAGCGATACAGATCAGACCAATTTTCTGAGAGAGATATCGTATGGCTCCACGCGTGTTAGGCGTGATGGGAAATAAATTGATTATGTTATACTTTTTGTGATTTAATAAATTCATTTTTGTCGCATACTCCATTCAATAATGTGGCTTAATATATAATTTTCGTGTTACAATTTTAATGGTTATTTTCAATTCAAGCATACGATATATTATATTACTATTATTATTATTACTTTATGACAAGCATGGGATATCTACACTAGTTTCGCAACATAAATCACGTACTCCTCATGGATCGATGCGCCTTTCTACGAAATTACACCGAGAAGTCCGTAATTCTGACGCAAGCACATGCGGCCAAGTAGAATTCACAATGGGCGTAGATCGAGAACGTCGCTATTAAGGATAATAGAATATGCAACGAATCATTTTCCCACAGGTAAGAACGAAGACGCTTCCACTTTCTACCCGAAATAGGATTTCGCAACTTATACTATCCAATAGAGAGTCTTTAACTGGCGCAACTAGTTTAATGTCGTAATTACTGCACACCTATACATTCGCGTATATACTGCTCATAATCCTGTATATCTTTTCTTAAAGACTCATTGCCGCGGATATAACTCTTTTAATAATGGACCCATTCGTAAATGAACCCTTTAAGAATCGTTCAGAGTTATTTATGCCGCGCACTGAAAGCCGGTGCACGATATCAGCTTTCTGTCACGAATAGCCGCACGACAGCGAAGTGTTGATAGCAGTATGTCAGCCGACAAACACTGATGTTTCTCGCAACACAGCGGAAGTTATATCTCCCTTGTTTTGTCAGCATGTTAAAAGTCAAATTAAACTTGTAGGTACCTTAAGCAGCGAGACATTATCCGCAGAGTAGACAGCGATTTAAAGGTCTAAAACAAATACAAACTATATTTCATAAATTAAAAAAACGAGAGAGAGAGAGAGAGAGAAAGAGAGAGAGAGAGAGAGAGAGAGAGAGAGAGAGAGAGAGAGAGAGAGAAATAGGATAGCAATAAAAAGCTTCTTAGTACCCATTAAAAATATTCAATTTCTAAATCTTTATTTTATATTCATAATAAATTACTCAAAGAGTCATTTAAAACATCAAACAAGTTTTATGTAAGATTATTAATGATATTAGCATTTATCTCTGATTGGGATTATTAACCAGCGAAGATAACATCTCGAGTAAGTAAAAGGATTTACGAGAGTTGTCGTGACACGCTCATGTTTCTTTTCCCAATCGGAATACTTGAATTCCTTCTACGCTAGTGCAAGGTTTGCTGATACCAGACATGGATTTAATTACTTTTCATACTTTTCGTGCAGCGGGCATCGACAGTCTGCTCATTCGGCGGCACGTATAATTCAGGCAGAGAAGGCAGGGGATGCACTATGCATGCGCCGTAGCTTTTAAATAAACTGCTGTCTTCCCCTTTGACTTTACGATAATGGGTTTGTTTGCATTCCAATTTCAAGAAGTTTAACGACGTCCTCCGAAGCGTGCGGCCCCTTCTCTCGCCAAACTTGGTACCGAAGATTCGTGGATCGGGCCCTCATTCTATTTCCGCGAGAGCTTGTAGACGATCAGAAAGCCGTAATAATTTGGACCGACGGTGTAGATTTATTATTAAAATTTTTGCGTATAAAAAATAAGCAAATTCCACAACAGACGCATCATAATAACAATACATAAAATTGACAATGTTATTTGATAGCAATGTACTAAATCATATTTAAATATTAATATAAATCTATATTTGGATGTGTAAGAATAATGCTGTTATGAAAAGCTGCTACAGCTATATAGCTGTACTGTAGAAATGAGAAATATGCGTGAATGCGTCCGAGTTTGTACGAGCGTACGTATATTTCTGCAATTAAAACGCGAGGATGGGTATCTAAAGCCATCTTACCATTTTAAACCAACCATATTTTGCACAAAGTGATACCATTGCGCATCGCATTAATAACTTTATTAACGAGAGCATAACATAAGAATGTATTCGCTCATTGTTACAAAAATGCTTAAACGCAATGGAAATCATTTTCAACGAAGAACTATACCGCCGCGGCAGAAGTTCGCAAATGTATATATAATAAGGTAACAATACCTAGTTGGTTTTTGCGAAATTGATGTACCTGAGAGAAAAAGTTACGGACGTGGGAAATTCTCGCGAAGCTCGACAAGGTAACACATTCGCCAATCCCAAATTGGAGTGCGGAAAGTACCAGCGAGAGAGCGTATGGAACATGCCGGTAGCCGCGCTTCTATCGTAAACCCTCATTATCGTCATAATTATTATGCAAAGAATATAATGCGAGGCGGCAGCCTGCCAGAATACTCTCGAGATCCGACAGACTAATTTCAATGCGCGCGAATAAATTGCGGGAATAATTTTATAAAATAACTGAAATAAGAGGGAAAGCGCGCGAGCGAAGCCGCACATCTTATTCGTGATTCGAAGAATACGAATGCATACCTCGAGCATATCATTACTACATACAGTACTGTAGATATCTTTTCATTCTCTGATAGAGGCAGAACTGATTTTTCCAAGACGTTATTCTATCAATCTTACATCTCCGAATTATGGAATAATATCGATTATTTTTTTTTTTAATTATTGATAGGACATCGATAAAATACGGTGATGATCGTACACGTTCGATATTCTTTGTGTACGTTCTCATTTTGTTGTGGAACAAAACGACGCTCAGGAAGACGTGTACAGACTGATCGATGGAAGACTATAGAGTTGCGGAAGATGGGAGTTGAAGAAGGGGAAGGAATGGTATAGCTGTACTGCTCGGAAGAATCGCTCGGAAACGCGAGATATATTGACCGGACGCCGCTATCACGGAATCCGTGCATTAATAACGCAGCCGGTCTTTAACCCGTAAACTTTGAAACTCGGACGGGGGTGCGATTAAGAGGCTTCCATAAGGCCGTTTCGTGCTGGCCACCCTTATCCCGCTCAACTAGCAGGGGACTGATCCGCGCGGGGGGACGAAACAGCGAAAGGGAGTTATGGATGCCGTGGATCGAAGACTTCGCGTGAGACGACGGAAGAACGATCGTTTTGACGATTGCGATCGTTTATGTTGCACGAAGTCGCGAAGCCGACGAGACAATTAGAACGGTTTATAATATTGAAGATGGTATCGACGACGGTAATTGCGGGGTAACAAACGAATGAGCGGCGATGCAAAGTCAAAGCCGGCTAAGTAAAGTCGGTGATGCAACGCGAAACGCATTGAAGAAAGAGTTTTTTTTTTTTAGCTTTTTTAATAGGTAAAAATTTGCAAAAGGTTAACTACATATTAATTGCTTTATAAAATCAGATACATAGATATAATAAAAAATTAAATAAATTTTATATCAATAATAATAAGAATTTATATCAATAAATTTGTAATTATATTAAATTTAATAAAAAAGAAAAAACGTTATGATTTTTCAAAAAAATATCTTCATTTTATAATTAAAATATTGCTCGAAAAAAAGATAGCTTTATAGGTTAAGATAGAGTGCAGTATTACAATTATTTTCTATTTCGTGTTATTTACACATTTCATTTTCTTGCATCTCGACATATTTTTCTTGATGTATTCAGCGCGGAATAGATTACGATCGTCAACCAATTACTCGTTGCGTGTCTAGAGGTAGCTACCATCTACCATAGTCATCAGGTGCACATAAAAGAGCTTTTGACTGCTCTTCGTTGTCACTATCGTACCTCTTCAGCGCGAAGTCGTTCGGCGCGGGTAATATTCAATTTCAGACATCTCTCTGCACGCGGCTGGTGCAATTTGCCTGGCCGGTCGCGGAAGAGAGAAAAATACAAGCAAGAAGAAGGCGCTAGGCGAGACAAGTCGTGCTGTTCTCTCGAGAGCATCGTACGCGATTTCTTTCCTTCGCGTCGTCATCTTCGCCTTCGGCTACCCTTCTCCACTTTCTTCATCACCTCCTCTTCCTACCTCTCCTACCTCGCTCACAATTCGAAGGGAATTTTACTGCCGCGCCTTTCGTGCCCGCGTAAACTGCTATAATTGCAAACGATAGCGTACGCGGTCGTTACGTGAAAACGGTATTCGAGAGGACGCGAGAAGATGCTACAAATGCACTTCTGTGCGATAAGGATCGACTACTTCGTAGGTATGCGTATCGAGACACACATGGAGGAAACAACGGACGATATAAGTTGCTCATCAACGACGTCAGTTCAACGCGAAATAAGGGTGTGCACGTATTTTATTGCCGCATAAAGACTCGACAAAACGCTGGCCCATAATGCAGAGTACAGTAATGCTATGGTCATCGATGCGAATGGGCACCGGTGTGCGCATAAGACGAATTCGCTCCGACGTAATGTCAGATATGTTACGGTGGCGCGAACGGCCTGTCAATTATTGAAATGAGCTAATTATTGAGCCGCAACGAACAGCTGCACCTTGTGTATCTTGGAGAAAGGAGGGACGTGAAGGAAGAGAGACTTCTGCGTAAAACGCTTTCTGAAGGTTTACGCGCAGCGCGTGCTGCACGTCTCCCGTCATTATCCAGTAGTATGCACCGGGTGTTCGACGCGAGTCGAAGTTTGGCATGCTGACGCGGCCAAATTCGAGATTTTCTGAGATTAATGACAAGCGCGCGGCTCTCGCAAAGTGATCGATATAAAAGTGGAGAGTAATTAATTTTTTGTTACGTAGTCTTTATAACGATCGTAGCTCGATCGAGCGTTGCTGATAATATCATCGATTTATTAATCGATCTGATAACATCGCAGATGCCAAATATATGATAAAAGTATGGATATAATTATCTTCTGTTGTTTGTAAATTTTTTTATATTTTACCTTAAAATTTTGCATTTTCGATATCGGCGCAGTCAAAGAAAATGTAAAACGTAAAACTATAATAGCTGCGGCAGTTGCAGCAATCATGATAAATCTTACGTCACGTGACGCAGATTTCTCTGTCGTAAAAGGAGATAGTCTCTGGCTTTTTCGACCAGGTAATCCAAACGAGGTAAGACATCGTAGGAGACAAGGGATTGAAATCGTTCGACTAATGGAAGAAGAGCGAGAGTAGAAAATTGGACGGTAGAGAGTATGAGAGAACGAAAGAGGAAAGGAGAGGGAAAGAAAAGGAAACAGGAGTCGGTGGAAGAACCTTATTTCGCTCGTTCATCCGCGGGAGTGCAGATTCTTAATAGAATACTCGATGAATGTATTTCTCTTACGAGACTAAGACCGGTTAGTACTCGGAAAGCCCGAGGCTGGCGGAAGAGGAGGCGACAGCGAGGGGTGGCTATGATGGCGAGGGGCGAGGAAAAGGGGGAGGGTAGGTTCTGAACGCGATAATAAATCTGTGCTTAGCTCCGCGACAATGGGCCGGATGGAGGAAACGGAAAGAAGGGTTTAAGCTGCGTCCTACTTACGCTGCGAGGATATTCTCAAATGGATCGCACCCGAAGAGCGGATTAATCCGCCAGGAAAACGGATTCCGCGAACATTCGGCACGGAGGAGCACGGTCGGGTTTGATTCCCGCGCTTATACCTCACAAGCTGCGATATCTCCACGAGAAATCGGTGAAATGACCCTCATTCTCTCACCTTGGTGACAGTGTAGTTCGCAGAGAAAAACCTGAGAGCTAAGTCTCTCTCGCGCGCCAATGAGCGAACATGATCCATGAAGAATTTTATACTATTATTTCTTATTTGGCATACTCACAGTAATTTTGAACAATAAATGTCGCTCGTATACTCAGAGTGTTTAACATTATAAAGAAAAAATGTATTTCCCGGTTAACGGATAAAAAGAATTGTGGAATTACCAAGAAAGAAACGTTGAAAGCGCTACAAGTTTTGAAAACTGTACAATTTTGCATGCTTGCTTTTCCTCCTAGACTTTACGACGGAGTTTTCCACTCATGCTCGCGAATCCCGAGTTCCAGCAGAGCTTGACAGCCAGGAGTGTCACCGTGCACATCCAGAAAATGTCGTCGGTTCAGTGTCACCCTTTCCGAGTTGTGCTCACCTGAGCAGAGGGGATCACCTGTATTATACGAACAGATAAGACAAGAACATGTAGAATGCAGGTGACTGTTGGCCGTCCTTGGCTAGGTCGAGCGTACGACTTCGAGTGTATGGCATTGAATCGCATCTGTACCCTTGAATCTCGACTTTTCTTAATCATTAAAATCCTGCCTAAGAAGTTAAATATTTCCACAATAAGGCGCATATCACGTATCTATCAATTCGGATCTATGAAAGATTTTCTTCACTCAGTACCTTTGAGAGTCACTCGCTTGACTCTCCAAATATAGGCTTTAAAAAATTGTGTAATTGTGACAAATTCCGTTATATTATATAAGCAAAAATGTTAAGTCAATTATGATAATAAATATCATACATAATATTATATATAATCTTTTTGCTGTAACGTATATCAATACAAACTTACAGTATTATATATTCGAGTATTAATCGTCAATCGCGGTATAACATCTCATGAAATTGCGGCAAATTGTAGATAGGTATATATTAAAATTCCAGGGAACACCAGGGAAGAGTCTGTCTTGTTACCAGTCGAAACCGGTCGATGAGGTACGACAGGTATGTCCGAGAAATGCCGTCAGCCGGCCAGCTGATCCTGGGAACAACGCCCCGCGACGATTTCTTGCTGGAATTAGGGCCTCCTTGATTTAAGACCGACTAACGCGTTTCTCACACCGGTCACTATTTGCAAGGACACCGGATTCGATCCTTCGGTCAAACTTATTCGAGAGTTGTTTGTACTAACAATTAGACTGTTGTGAAAAATAAAACGAGTCGATAGGAGATCTAAAAAAATCAATGGAAATAAAAAAAAATAAAAATGAATTTAAAAAACTTAATAAAAATTAACAGCTCTTTCTTTATATTAAGTGCATGCAAAGTATTTTTTTAATATCTTATTTGATTTTTTGGACAAATACATTTTTAATGTAATATATATTAGGTATATTAATTGCTTATATCATTCATTAAAATTATATAATGAAATTACATAAATTTTAGCTCTTGAATAAATTAGATAAGTAATATTCAGACGATAAAATTTCAAATATCATTTTTTTA
>Ga0157364_1001979_pt1 | contig 18421 bp, 30 predicted proteins | sample AttsexASBM2_FD_111476 | JGI IMG/M metagenome (GOLD analysis project Ga0157364, IMG submission 111476) | Fungus gardens microbial communities from leaf cutter ant in Ribeirão Preto, State of São Paulo, Brazil - Atta sexdens ASBM2 | ecosystem: Host-associated > Fungi > Mycelium > Unclassified ...
TAATACTTATATACTGCAAACGTATCATGTATCTTCAGCTTTATCAGTTTAATCGAGGACAATTACGAAAGCTACTTATCTCAGATACAGGATGACGCCACGGCGTAACCATGCATCGCATTCCTCTCGCGGACACGTGATTGGTAATGAACAAATTAAAGCCTCCCGTTGGACACTTGTATAAACCGGTATGTTCAAATAATCTTGTCGATACGTATCTTCAAGAGCGTAAAGACCATCGCCGGATTTATCATCCGAGTATTCCTCCGGCATAAATGCTACTTGACATGTCGGGGCAACCGCGACTGCTGCTGAATTTACGTCCAAATCCTTTAAGACACCTTCCTCAATCGAGGCTCCTGTAAAAAAAATGTGTTTTTCTTTTATTTAAAGATACTTGGATACTTTTTGATATTATCCAAAAATTTCCAAAAATTCTTAAATGTGAGATTCTCATTATTTAATTACATCGATGTGAGTCACAAGTTCCAGCTCCTCTCTCGTAACAAATGAAAACTTAATATTGTGAATACTGGATCAAACTCTGTCGAGTCTGATCAATCAATCAAGCTTACCTGATATGAGCAAACCTTCGAGCTGAAGCGATACCTTCCACTCTTTGTTCGTACGATTCTCGATCCAGTTGGCGCGAAGATGAAGCGTTTCCAATGGATGACCGAGCTCTCGCGCGGTATGTTGTTTCAGGGCAGTTAGAAGAGCCCGTGGTCGGGACAGCTGGGACAAATCGACTCGACTGGGTATGTTTATCGCCGAGGATTTTAGTGCTTCATAGTTGGATAAAAGTGCTTTCGCGAATTGAATGGCGTTTTTCGGGCCCGTTCGCCATTCCGCAAACCAGTGCTTGGGAGTCTAGAATTATAAATGATCTTCATTATTATGAAGAAATATGTATAATTATAATCATCGTTATTCTAAAATAACTATGAAAAAGTGAAAATTTCAAAATTAAAATCTAACCTCGTTATCTTCAAAAGATGACGCATCCATGTCCGTTTGTACGATATGTAATAATTTCTTCGTAAGATCGACCTCGTCGATGAAAAAGTCCTGTAAAGGATTTCCTTTCCGTTCGCTTATGGTACCTGTGTCACATGTGAATGTCAAGGAACATTGTTGATCCATAACTATCTTTAGATCGTGTTGAACTTTTGACTTCTCTAATTTATTGCTATTTCCTTCGCTGTTGTTGAATGGCTTCATCAAGATATCTTGAAAATAATTTAAGTATATTTGAAAACTTGAACTGTTCAATATAAGAAGCAAATACTAATCAAATCTAGATGTACTATTTGATTCTAACTTATCTGCGCTTTAAAGATACCTTTAAGGTATGTTAGAGCTTTTTCCGCAGCAGCTCTTTCCCATGCTCTATGAGCATTAGCAGGGAGTCCGAAGTACTCCTTCGGTGAATCGACGTCATTCATATTCTCCAGTGACTTTACCGGATCGCCCATCGTCGTGTCGGTCACTTTCAACACATCTCCCAATTTCCGACGTCCTTCGAAAATGTCTCTCGACCATATGTTACGTATCATTGAGCGCAATGCTCTTGCATCATAGTCATCTTGAAGCCGTCCGCCATAAACCGCAACGTCGAGCAAACCTCTGCCAATTTGCCAGTCCCCTTTACATGCCAATATATTTTCTGTACATAACGTCATATAAAATGTCAAAATTATTTATCTATATTTATGTTTTACATACCTTGTTGAAATCGTTTTTCCTTCGCCACGTTCTTCACTACTAACTCGTAAGCAGCTTCGAGATCCGACTCGTTCCATTCATACGGTCTGATCCAGCCTTGAGGAACGAAATTTCGCCGTTCTTGAAGTGTTGCATGTAACCAGGCGAGCACTACTAATGTAGTGGCCGCGACATTATCACCGTTACGCTGCGATTGTCGCAACTGCTGAAGCGATTTTCTCATATTCCTCTTCACGCCTTCGGGCGGTTCGTATGCCAGTTTCAGACAAAGCCCCGCTAAACCCGGATAGAATCCGGAACACTCCTCCGTAGTCAGCCAGATCCTCGTGGAGGAATTTTTGTTTGTAGTACACATCGACGAGCGAAGCATACTTTCTAGTCGCGGTAGCCAATTTAGAGCGAGCTGCAAGTTACTTAGCAAGACCCAACCACCATTTCTACGAAGTAATGATAATCAATGTGTATTTATTTCACAAAATCGTATATTTTCAATTATAAAAAATTTTGCATTTATAAAAGTGGTAAGACGAAGCATTTTTTAAATTTCTTTACTCGTAATATTAAATATATTACATCACAATGCTTTTGGAAATTATGAGATTCTACCTGCATGCGGTTTCCAATGCCAATTCGGCTTGAGTGACATGTCCTTGACCTAAAGAAACCTCGATAAATCCAGCGGAAGTATATTTCTCAGCTAGTACCTTGAGTTCGGGACCAGGATCAGTCCCCGGCGATAAAAGTAATAACACAGGATATGATCCCGCCTTTTCCTGGACGATCGTACTCAATGACCATAGCGGCGGTGCCAAATCTTTCACACCTTTCGTACGTAAATTTTAATTTTAAATATTTTATTATATATATTAAAATATTTTATTATTAATATTTCTTTTTAATATTTATTTTAATCCTAATAAATTTTTTTGCCTTACATATTTTAGAATGATTCTTAACCACGCAGTATTCTAAATGAAAATTAAATCAGTTTGAAAGAGTTACGTAAAAATAATAATTTAATAAATACAATATTTTGAATGAAATCTCAAAATAAACTTATTAATTGTTTAAAGTTCAAAGCATATATTAACGTTTATTCCTGAAGTAAAAGTAATAAAAGATTCTGTTTATACGTAACATTCGACTTATTCGTTTTACTTGATTTGAAAACATTTGTATACTCTTTGAGAATATAAATTAAAAAATTGTAAGAGTTGCAAGAATACTTAAATATTCGAATATACACAAAATTCAAAATCGCATTTTATCTGCCCAAATAACACAGTCTGAATATGTTCGTTGCGATAGCAAAAAAATGTAACAAGTTTAACGTCCTGCTAGCCTTAATTTCAGTAGTCATTTAGTAGTCAAAGCTATTTTAGTTGTATTAATAGCTGCGTATTAATCACTGACAGCTAATAAAAAAGTCAAAATGCAGCCACAGCTATTTTGGATGCACTGGTAGCTGTATAGTCGTTGTGACAGCTAATGGAAAAGCCAAAATGCAGCCATAGCTATTTTGCGCCGATAATTGTACAGAGACTGTGACAGCTAATAGAAAAGCCAAAATGCAGCCACAGCTATTTTGATGTGGCAAGTGTACGTGCACCGTAAGTGAATCTTTACCGCGTATGTGCAAGCTAAAATACAACCAAAGTAGCTGTAATTTAGCTGTATTTTGTATGTCATAGCGAAAGCAAAAAAAACTAATTATTATCATTATATTATTTTAGGATAAAGTTAGCATGTAACAGTGAATAGTCAAACGGATCCATGTGTTCATTTATGTAGCTTTAAAATTGTTAAGGATCTTTGCGTTCTGTAATCATCGTATTTATGAATTTGCGTCCGCATTAGTATACTTATATATGTATTATAAATTGTAATAAGTTGTAATGATTAATTATTCTTTAAATTTGATCTAATATTAATGAGACAGTGATTCTGAGTTGTTATAGATTCGATTCCAGTTGAAGCAAAAATCATTTTTTAATTCTATTTTCAAAATTTTTACATAATTTAAAAATAAAAAATTAACTTTAATCTAACTTTAATTTATATTACTTACATAAAAAACATTCTCCGTTTAATTATTTTATTTTTTAATTAATTTATTTTTATTATAGAGTGTCATATTGTGTAATATGCAACTGTATAATATGTGGCTGTGGCTACTTCTTTATAGCAAAATACTTGTGCAATCAAAATGACTATGACATTTTAAAACCTAAAAATGTTATCTCATTTTTGCTGCTATAACGTTATCGAAACATAATGATGTTGTGACAATAGCTATGATAGACAAAAATGCTGCGGTTTAAGCTACGTTATCGCAGATGTTTTAAAACATGTGCTATTTGGATAATACTTGCCTAATTGTTTTGCAGCCAATTTGGAAAGGGCAGTGTGCAAATAATCAGGTCGCAAAGCCTTCACGACCAAAACTTTTTGAAAAACACTGAGTCCGTTATCCGTGTAAATATCAGAAATATTGTTCAACCAAGAAGATTTCATTCTAGCGGCTACCTTTAAAAAAATAATACCGACATAAAAATTTCAAATCTATTAAGAATTCGAATTATTCATGGAAAGTACTGAAGTCACTTTAATAAACCTTTTGACTGTTTACTGAAGACGTCGTATTGAGTACATACATTAGGCAGAGAAGAACCTAAGGCTTGTATAGCTTCACGTCGTTCATCCGGTATCCATTCGGGTAATTCAAAGTCAGAATTATCGGCGTTGGCGATCGTGCTGCTGTCGAACAAAAGATTCCTTTCGACATCTGACACTGGATTTAAAGACAACGCCATATGCAGCGCTAGTGGAAGCCTGTGCTTTCTGTAGATCGCCTTCGCGCAATGATGGAACGTCAGAGTTATCAACCTGACACAATAAATAGCATGATGACTTTATGTCATTTCACAATTTAATTAATCATATTATACCGTTTCTCGATTAGACCTCGCGATTGTTTCTTTTCTCCATCTTCATTCGTATAAGAAATGTCATTTTGCACTGCTTTTAAGCAGATATCGGTGTAGGCTTCTGTGGAGATAACGTATAAAGAGCTGAGAAGTGTTAATCCTTTGATAGTCTCATAAACATTAGCGGCAAACTGCGCAAACTTTTCGTGATTTTTAGCACGCCTAAAAAAAGAGAACAAAAAACAACATTATCTTCAAATGTTAATGCAGGAATTAATATTAATATTTGTAATATAAAAATAATATTCTGACGATACCTTGAAACTTCATTCAAACTTTGTCTACTTTCCTCAAGCGCGTTCGCTATCTCTTTCGCTTTAGCTTGCGTTGCTTCCAAAGAAGATAAAAGACCTCCTTGTTCTTGGGATTCTTGTAAGAGATCTTGGCCTCTAGCTGTAGCTAATTGGCTCAACACATCCAGCCTGGCCGCGTCTCGTTCTCCGGATAATTTTTCTTCTCTCTCCAAGGCTTCTCTTCTTTGCGCCTCGAGCTCTGGCGTTTCGTTCAGTAAAAGCTGATGAAACAATCGTTAAATACATAAGAAAAATCAAATAAAGATATGAGAATCACATGTATTTATTTATTTTTTTCCTTACCTTCTCTACAAATCTTTCTGCTAAGCTTTTCGTACCGGCACCGAGCATGATCTCGCACAACACAGCATCAGCTTCCTTCGGGATATCTTCTAATCGATCTTTCCTAGTGGCCAAGAATAATTGAAAGCCTTCCTGAGCCGGCAGAATACGATCGCCCAATCTAAGCGGTCCCCGACGAAGCAAGGGCAAAAGTATCGATGGAAATTCAACCACTTCCTCGATCAAGAGAGGTTTCCCGAAACGCACAGCGAGCTCCAAAGCCGTCAAAAATTTAGAATTTTCAGGCTGCGTTATTTCGAGTCGCGTGCCAAAATTGCGTTTGATCCAGATGACTGCTACTCCCGAAGGATCAAGGAAAATAGGTACTAGAGGTCCTTTCAGAACACGGGAGGCTGCGACCAAGCTACTCGTGTCTGCTGGTAAACCCTGTGCTCTCCATAATAATCTTTCGCGTTCGGTTACTAATAACTTAATCGCTGATTTCTTCCAATTGTCATCTCTCTCAGGATCCTGTGCAATCCAAATGTAGTAAGTCATTAACTCTTTAAGGATTAATTATTATTATTTATTATTATAATCAAGTATTAAAAATAAATATTTAGACCTATTCTGATATTTAAAAAATTAAATTAAAATATTAAAAGCTTAAGATTATTCAAACTTTTTTTATTCAAAATATATTAGTTAATGTGTAAATTTTAGAATAAAGTTAATTGTCCCAAAATATAATGTTGCATTTTTTTCATTAGCAAATCTAAAAGAAAGATTACCTGATATACAAGTAGAGCTGCTGCATTAGCTGCCTCAACGTCCAGTCGTTCTTTTCTGGCTGTTAGCTCTTGGAATTGTGTTTGCCAATCACGATGTTCGGTATCGAGTTTTCGTAACAGAGCACGCGCTGTCGATAGACTGGCCTCGGCAGATTCGGTTCGCAACTGCAATTCAGCTGCGCCCCTCGTGTGTTCAGCAAGCTCTTTCTGAAGCTGCGCCACACGGCTCTCCACTGTATTTAATCCCGTTTCCAATTTTCCCAACTGTGCCTCAGCCGCCGCTAATCGACTTAAATCACAAAAGAATTAAGAATATCGAGTAATATAAAGCAATTTAAAAGGTAAATAGTACAAAATTTGAAATTACATAGAAAAATGAAAAAAAAATTGATGATACAGGTAAAATGGAAAATAAGGAAGTCAAAAAGGCAATTTAAAAGACATACTCTGCTAATTGACGTTGTTCTCGTTCTAGAGGAGCAACTTGTTCCAATATTTGACCATATTGAAGATTCGCGAGTACCCAAGCGGCTAATGGAGCTGCCGCCACCGATGCTCTCTTTGCGGTTTTCTCTTCGAAGCTGTCCGGACGTTCTTTTATCAATCTGGAAACAGCTTCTAAACTCGCAGGCGTACTACGTCTTGCGTCCCAATTTCTACGCGTTAAATTCCGAAGAAAAATGAAAAAGGAAGAATTTAGTTTGTCATAAAATTAAGAAAATAGTTAAATAGAATAAAAAGTAAAATTAATAAATTAATATAAATTAATTAGATTGAGTCAATATGCTTACCTGATTTCGTCCTTGACACCTCGCTTGGCGAGGAATGTCTTCATGCTGTTCCAAGATGTATCCTTTATGCCCATCAGCCGAAGAACACCTTCGAGTACATCCCTCACCGGCGCTGGTGGTGCTCTCAACGAACGAACTTCAGCCAATGCATCGGCACTTATACCAGCCACTGCCTGAGCAGCTTGCGCTACTAGAGGCTCAACCTTTCCTAATTCACTTTCTATGTCCCCCTATGCAAACAATAAGATCAATATAAGCATGTTGCTACTTTTATATATGCATTGCATTGACGTAGACATGTTGCGCAATCTCTGTGAGTCTTATATTTCAATTCTTCATATCAATAATGATAGATAACAGGGAAAAATGGATATTACCTTACGTCGTGCGAGTTCAGCACTCTCGCGTTCTGTATTAGCCTTCAAATTTGTCATTTCTCCCCTTTGAGTAGTTGCACCTCTCATTGTAGCAGTGATTTGTTCAAGAGCTGCATTGGCCCTCCCCTTTTCCACCTTTAAACAGAATATTTATGTAATTATAGTGCTATAAAATAGAATTTAAAAATTTACAATTAAATAGTAATGTTATTGCAAACCTCTAGTTCTTGGCGTTGTCTGGACACTTCGTCCTCCAACTTAGCCACTTGATCGCCGGCTTCTCTTAACTTGCTGATACCAGCTTCAAGAGATCGCAACTTCTCTTCGACCTCCTTGCTCCACGTGTCGCGAAGATATCTCCAGGTGTGCACTAGAGCGAGGAATCGTGCCGGGGCTCTTTGATAACGAGGCGCTTGAAGATGAGCTCCGATCATAACTTTCGCATAGTTTGATAACTCTTCGAGTTCGTCCAATTGCAAAGTACCCTCCTGAATTGCTAATTTGATCAACGAGCTTTCTCGGGACCACCACTCATCAGGACCACCAGGTCCAGATCCAAGCAGCGCGCAATGTCGTAAGAGGCCGAGACGTAGCAGTGACGACGATTCGATCTCTTCTGAATCTAAGATCACCGCTATTCGGAGGTATTTACGCAAGCCTGCGAAATCAATCATAGGCCTTATGTATAATAAGACAAAAAATAGCAAAAAATCAGCGAATAATAATGCTTGTAATGCTTTTACGGTTTTTTACAAGTTAGTTTTTTTGATAATGGAAAATCTCTTGTTAATTGGATTGTGTTTTAAGACTGAAAATTTAATCGGCGCGTGGATTGTAGAACTAGTCATGTATATACAAGTATATATGCATATATTCACTCAGAAATATTATTATCTATGATACAAAGCTTTAGTTTAAACCGAAAAATCATTTCGCTTTTTAGTTATATTTTCACACATCGGTCTAATCCCACTGTTTATTAATATTTAAACAAAAAATATTACAAAATTTTTTAGACTTATTTCGTCATTAAGAAAGTAACAAAAAAGTAATGAATAGTTACTTTTTTAAGTAATTATAGTAATTAATAGTAATGGTAACGAATTATTATTTTGACTCGGTAACGATTAAATAGTTATTTATAAAACGTAACTTTCAATCCTCTGAAAAAGATCTATCACATAATATATGTACAAACATAAACTTTATAAATTCTTTCAGAAGAAACGCTATGAATTAATTTATTTAAAAAAGATTTTGAGTATACGTACGATGATACAAATATTGTTCCAGCGTCCCTTGAAAATCTTCCCTTCGAGCCAAATCGGCGAGAGGTGCAACCAACGCGTCAAGCTCTTCCGTCGCATAAAGTCCTGGAACCTCTCCTTTAGATACTATGGCACTCACCATTATGGCTAAACTTTCCTCTCTAACATGATGTTCCTCCAGCAGGAGCAAAGTTGATTGATTTTCGATGCCCGCTGCCTGCACAGCGTTCTTTATCGCCACTTTACCACGTTCTAAAAAACAATTGACGAATATGACGGAATTCCAAAGAACAAAATACAATAATAGATAAATTATGATTATAGTTTATCTTACGGTACCAGGTCCTGAATCAATAAGTCGTAAGGAAGAAAATGTTGCAACTAATTTAACTGCTGACCTTCTGCCCGCTCCAGGTCGTCCAATGAGAACCATACCACGAAAATCGCATCCAATGGCCCAACTCAGTCCTAGCAAAATATTTAACATTGTTATATAAATATCAATCTTCTTCTCATCTATTAATTTAATTAATTCGTACCAGCTATGGTTTCCAGAAGATAAGATGAAACTGATGCTTGCACTGGTTGACCCTCTCTAGCGCATCTAGCCGCTGCGTTGATTATCTCTTCTCGCCATTGCTCCTCACTTAAAGGATACAACCCAATATTCGCGCTCTTCCATGCATATACATCATTATTGAAATCTTTTACCTCGGAATCTTTCGAAATTAGCAAAGATTCCCACCGTGTCAGGGCCTTGGGCGTTAATCTATAGGATTAATAAATAGAATAAAACACGAAATTATTATTTATCAAGAAAGAATAATTTAAATAATTAAATTCACTTTTCTTTAAACTTAATTTAACTTTCTTAAAAATTTAATTTAAATATATACATAAAATAATGATATGTTTTTAACAAATAATTTATTTTTATAGAATATTATGATTTTAGAATAATACCTCGCGCGAAATAGACGTTGTCCAATATCTAACAAGTAATGAGTGATGTACGCTTCATTTTCGGGAGTAGGATAATATTTCAAAAGTTTTGCCCACAAAACAATATCCTTAAGAGTCCAGGTAAAAGAAGATTCCTGAGCGGAATTTATAGATCGAAAAGCATCCAAAATACTAGGCTTTATTCGAGCGATCCAAGACTCCGCTATGACAAAGTCAACTTCTTTCAAAGAAGTCCTTAAATGAAGTTCCAGAATAGCTGCGACATCCTTTTGACTTGGATATCTATTGCAGATATATTTTATCTAAAGTCTTAAGGTTTTGTTCAAAATTTATTATTAATTTTATTAAGATATATGAATTAAAGAGAATTAATATTGTACTGAAATTTATTTTATTACATTAAAAATCTCTAATTTTTTAATTTCTCCAATTTGCTTTTTAATTTTTAAAAATTCAGGAAATTAAATTTATATACTTATATAAAATTAAACATTTAATTTTAAAGAACGAATTTCTTTCAAACTTCATATTTCATTAATTTATATTTTTTTCTGTAGAAAAATTACTCACTCTAAATAATAAGTTGCAAATAAAGCTTCAAGCCTCGGATGTAATCGAGTAGTCACGTCAGCAGTGCATATAATTGTTACGGAGATTTTAGAAAATTCGAGATCTTCCTCAAGAAAACCTTCCTCTTGAAGCAATTCTCTCACTAATTCCTAAAGATAATTTGATCTCATTAGCATCTTGTTACAATCTTTTTTAGAATTTTCTTAACTTGATAATTTTTTTCGAAAAAAATTTATGTTGTTTGTAAATTAATAGTTAACAACAGTTCAAAAAAAAATGATTTTTAATATTCTTTTTCGTATTAAAGTATTGATATAGATTGCTATAAGTCATATCTAAATTAATGCATCAAAAAGTTAGAGAGGAAATTGTTTGGGATTATACCTGTAAATCTTTAGCGGCGAGATGCATATCTTCCAAGATAAGAAGTACTCGAGATCCGCTTCTCGGCTTATACGTCCTACCTTGCGAAGAAGACTCCAAGCGTAAGCAGGCCTTCTTCAAACGATTCAGGAGATAGCCAGGACCGTAAAGCGAAGATCCTCGCACCACGGTTATGGTATCTTGATTTTTTATTCTTGCCAACGCAACGTCAATCAAAGCATTTTTACCGCAAGCTTCAGGTCCACGAATCATAATCGGATGACCATCTTCTATCCAGGGCAAAGTAGCTGCTAATGCTTTTTTAATACGATCTACGTAAAATATATATTTATAAATAATATATATATATATATATATATATATATATATATATATAAATAAGATCTTTATCCTTTTTAAAGATCTTAAAAAACTTTAACGTTTTAAAAACTAAATTTTTTAATTAACAATACCTGAAATTGAGATGGGTCCATAATCAGTATTAATAGATTCATATGTATCACTGAAAGGTACCAATCGATCGGTTTCAGAATCGTAAAGGACCGCACTTGGCTTTTGTGGATCGGGACACCTGAAAAATAATTTTATAAACAGTATAATAATGGTCTAAGTTATTATTTTAAGAAGATTAAAATGAACACTCACCAGCTTTCAGTTGATCCATAAATAAATTTCGCCAAATTATCTTTGGATTGTGCATCCTCCACTTGGCCGCATAATGAGACCAGAAGAGCTTGAGTGGCCTGAGCGAATGTCTGCGCTTTATGAAGATGACATAATGTGGCGGCCATCAGACCAGATGCGGAGGAATTATTAACGTTTATCTTTAAAGTTTCATCAATGCATGAACATAAATGGGTATTTGCAATTTCCGCAGCAGTTGACGAGAGTTGCTCTAAACGCCAAGGCACCAATAAGGATGTTGGTCTCGTCAAGCCAAGATGCAAAACGCCCAATCGCGAAACCGTAGCTGGACTGGCATCGGCGAGTTTGTGGGTCTCGAAGATAAATCTTTTTTTTGCGTAACATGCAAATATAGTCAAGTAATTAATTCATTAAAAACATAGAGTTTATAAATTAATTTATTTTTGATGTATATAATTAGAATTTAATAGATTTTGTCACTATGCATTACGAATGTTTTTATATCCAATGAGAAATAATAATGGAATCGACATCGATTTCATTGTCATTTCTCACTGTGTAGACCTTTAATTAATGAAATTTGTACCTTGTACAGCTACCAAGCTTAATTCCTATTCCATTGGGTAAAGTTAGCAGTCGATTATCATCTAGGGCTGAATTCAATGCCTCTGCCCATTCGGGTTCCACATCTCCATTAAATATAATCCAGGTCGCGGAATTCCCGGCGGACGTTACCACGCTCGATAAAACACCTTCCTTCCATTCCCTATTTATGCAATTATTTATACGATTTCAATATTCAACGCGTCCTGAATTATAAGAGAAATTATAATAGAATCATTAAAGAATGTTTACCTCGTTCGTGGATTTACATGACCTAATAATCTGCTCTTTGATATCGCTCCAGGATAAACAATAATCTGTTGTATAGGTACACCAATTTTTGCCAATGCTTCAGTCAAACATGACCTGATCGAAGATTTTCCACTACCTGGTGGGCCGACTATGGCGACACCAGTCCTGCTCTTTAATAGGTCGTTCAGTTGAATGCATCTGGTGGTAATCTCTTTCGTCAAACCCCGAGTTTCGCAGACTTTCAACAATGCGACGACTAGGTCTTCGCTTTCAGTAGAGACCGATAAAGGAAGATTAGCCTTCGGAAAGAGATCGTTTAACAATGATAGGAATTTCGTCGTATCTACCTCCGTTAATTTTGGAAGAGTCGATGCTCTGATCGAAACAAGAAGCCTACCAAAAAATAAGAAATCTTTTTATCAAATCATATATAATTTAAAAAACAAAAAATTTTTCATTATATATTTTAAAGATCTTAATAAAAATCTCTCTTAATTTTATCAAAAACGATTCATATCTATCTTATTTCTAATTATCTTATAAAAATAATATTGCATGAATAAGACGAAGATTAATTTTTAATGTTATATTTAGTAAAATTTTCTCTTTCAGTATATATTAATTTAAAAACAGAACGTACCTGGTGGTCTCATCAACATCAGCAATCGGACGCAGATCGTCGAGTACAGATTTAAGCGCCCTGAGCCCCCAATCATAATGCGATTGCTCGGAAAGTATGGTCCCGGCAATTTCAAGAGCCTCTACCAATCGTTTGCCGAGAGTAATCGCTTCTAAAAAACCGGCACACTCCAACAAAGTTTTCGCAATATCCGATTTATCCGGATGCGCCATGCTGATAGGTCTAAACAGTCGCGCTAAAGAATCCGGCAGCTTACGCCTGCCACCATACTCGCTTCCAGCTGGATTCATCGTGATAAAAATGCAACAGTGAGGATCTAGCTTGATCTTCTGGTCGCCCAACAAGATCTCGGACGAGCCGTCCCGTAACGCTTCTTGAAGCGGTCTTATCAACATCGATACTGCACTCAAGGTGTCCTCCTCAAGACGATTGAATTCATCGAAGCAGCCCCAAGCACCAGCTTGTGCCAAGCCGCCTAAGATACGTTTCATGCTGCCAGTGTCCATTCCTACATTTTGCAATGGATGTTTTAATTTCACGTATTAATAGTAAACCTACCTACCTTAATCTAATGTGATAATTGTCTGCAATAATGGAAAAATAAATGTCTTACCTTCATCACAATTGAAGACGAGGACTAATCTACCCAAAACAGATGCTAAAGCTTTGACACTTTCAGTTTTTCCGGTTCCAGCAGGACCAGTTGGGCTTCCACCTAATCCAAGCTTCATAGCTTGCATGAGAGCTAAGAAACACTTCTCTGTTAAGGGAGTTCTCACTAAACCAATGGACGCCCCTTGATACTCAAAGCGATACGGTAATTCTGCATCGGCGCATCGTACTACGTACGTATCTTGATTCTTAAAAATACGACAGTAATGTAATAATAAAGTTAACAAAATATTAAAAATGTTTATTTAAAAATTTATTCTTTAAAATTTTAGAATGTATAGAGTGCGTTTTAAAGAATAAAAAATATCGTTTCACTATAAATTTAATTTTCAATTAACAAGATGTTTTTTTTCTAAAAAACTTACAATTTTGTAACTTCTTAGTTGTTTGTGCCATGTCCAGCTAGCATTCTCGTCTGTTACTACGATCTTTAACAGTTTTCGGGCCACTTGTAAATGATGAACAGTATCCAGAAGAAGCCCACGCGCTTTTAGCGCAGTTAACTTATCACCGGCGTCTTCCAATCCTTTGTATCTTGCTCTTTGTGTTTCTAGATATTCGACAAGCTTCTGCAGAGCTGCGCGACCTACTTTTAGAGCACGTTCGCAACGTTCGGTAAATCCTATTCTTTCCGACAGTAGCAATATCTGTGTGGGATAAATGGACGGATCGGGTGTGGAGTCATTCAAACATTTTTCCAAATTCTGACAGAGCGCATTTCTTATTCCCTTTTCGAGATTATCTAGCCAACGAGGTAGAGGTTCAGTGAGATCGACGGCCTCAGGTAACTTTAATACTTCTCCTTCGGGTGATACAATCGCCATTAACGAGTTATTTTCCTTTATTACTGAACCAATACCGTGATACAATTTTGGTAAATGAGCCTCCAAACCTCTTCCACTGCCCGATACCAATTCCAGAAGGTCTTCATCGCTAAGAAAGTACAATCTCGGATAAGCTGCTCGTTTCTCCTATAATTAATATTTTTGTCATTATAGTGATTGACAGGTAATAAAATATATTTTTTTTTCTGATAAAAAACTATTTTTCAGTTAAATGTCATATTTCACCTCCAAAAATTCGTCCAGACATTTTTGACATCTGTCTAACAGATCCTTTAAACTTATTAAAGCTGGTAATGAAAGTTGCCTTAGGGACGGTACTCTGGGATCTCGAGATACCTCTCCTATGAGATATCTAAAAATTTGCGAAAATATCAATTTAAATAAATGAATAAAAAAAAAGTACTAAAACTGCATAGAAGAATTAAATCAAATTAATATAATTTAACAGACCTAAATTCCTTATCGGCTCTGGACCATTTCCCAGAGTCATTAGGAGCCGCTCCACTTCCGTAAACCGGGTCCAAGTAGATCCACTTCCTTTGAACGCTACTGAGTGCTTTAATCCTTTCTTCGAGCTCTGATAAAGCTGCCTCGCAGCGCGCAGCTCTAGACGCAAATCTGTCGTGTCCTGAAGTGCCTTTCGCTCCTTCAAGCAAGAGTCTCAATTCCTCTGTAAACGATTTATAATTTGAAACAAAATTAATAGATTATAAAATAGATAATAAAAATCAAACAGTCAATAATAATAAATATAAACCTATTTTTGCCAAGAGACTGCCGTAATCTCCAACGAGTAAGATCATCATATTCTTACTATCGGTTGATTCCTGTAACGGAAGTGACGCCGTGCTTTCCCAAACCTCCAAATCTATTAATGCTTGTCGGATCCCGCTCTCCGCGACTGCTCGTTTTGTTATTTCCTGAAATATATATGTCGCGTTTGTGATAATTTCAGAACTATATATATGATATATATGATATACGTAAATGTATATGGCTTCATATCTAGGTTGTTTTACTAAAGTCTTACTAAATATACCTATTATTTTTAACAATTTTTTCGCGAGATAAACTTTTCATAAAATAAGACCTCTTTTATAGGAAAAATTGAATATTGTAAATATTGAAATATTTAAAACTATCATTCCTTTCTTCAAACAAATCATCTTAAAATTACAAATTCTCACTTTTATTCGATCCTCGTTCTCCTTCAGCGCTTCTATACAAGCAAATAAGTGACCTAAAGTGATACTCCGTGGATTTTCGACCTTCAGGCCCAGTATAGGAATTAATTCAGTCCAATGCTCGTCAGCGATTTCATCTCCCCGAAGCGGTTGAATGGATTCGATCGCAGATCTAACTTCTTTTATCTTTTTACTGACGAAGGTATCAATTTCCATATTGTCATACAACCGAATCTTATTCTCCCAGGAATCAAGCCAATCATGAAGTCTCGGTAATCTTCTTCTAGCTACAGTCCATTCCTCGCTTTCTTGATTTTTCAACTCCTCCAAAAACTCTGATTGGAATCTACGATTGTGTTTGATACAATAATTAATTTATCTCTTATTAAAAATATCATATGAAAAATAATTATGTTGACATAGAGAAGGAAACAAAAAGTTTCTAAAGTTTTTAGTTTCTAGTTTCATAAAGAAAGTCTTTGGTTAAAGAGACCTGTAATTTGACTCTTCAGTTTCCAATTCACGTTCTACTTGTGATAGATTAATGTCATCGTCTTCCAGGACATTTTCGAGATCCAAAGATATTCTCTTGCAGTCCGCTTTCAAAGAATCCAGCTGTTCGTTTAGATTGAGCCAACGTTCCTTCATCGACATTAACCAGTCAAGAGTGAGATTCTCCGATCTCGCTGACCACTTGACTTGCCATCTTTCTCTTTCGTCCCTTAGAGCTATCGCCCTGTGACGGAGATTAACTTTAGCGTCCTCCAACAAACGCGTCATAACAGCCTTATGCTTTTCCAAACGATCTTCCAAATCTTGCAAAGCGGCGTGAGCCGCGTTGACGCCTGCAGGAAAAAAACATACAAAACGAAACCTTAGTTTATATTTATCTGCAATTTACGGAAAATAGATTCTCTTAAAGAAATTATACGCTAATCTTATTTGGCGAGAACGTTACCATCGAGTTTTTCACTAGTCCACGCTGCCATAACTTTGGCGAGCACAGCAACGACTTCCATCTCCTCGGCAATTCCTGCTGATTGTTGCTCAATGCGTGCATGAGCCTCGTGAGCTAATCCGACTTCTTCTACATTACGCGGTCTACGTTCGAGCTCCTTGGACGCAAAAGACAGGAAGTCTACGATAGCCATCAAACGTGAGGATGCTTCCGCTCTCAGATCAGAACTCAGTCGTTCCCAATAATGACGAGACGCGATTTCCAAATCATTCCTCGTCGTTGCTGTGTCGATGCATATGCACGAGATTTTTATCTCGCATCCGCGTAATTTTCCAACCTATCTCGACAAAAATTAAACATACACCATTACTTAGTTAAATCAAAATATTGTGAAGTTTATTATAAATGTTTAATACAAAAACAACTTAAAAGCTATTCATAAATAAGAAATAAGATGCATGTTAAAGTAATCAAAAATTAAATCTTGGAAACTGGTATTTTTGTTTTTTATTTATTTATAAGTACATAATATACTTTCCCTTTCATTCCCATAATATGAGACTTACCTCTTGAGCCCACTGTTTCGCCTCTTTAAAAGCTTTCGCCCATTCTTGGGGAGGTTTACCTTTCAATCTAAAAAATTATAGACCGATGTAGATGTATAATATATATTAATACAAATTCTTTTTAATTCATTAATATATTCACTGATCCTGTTTTAATCAATTTTTTTTCTATAAAAAAATTAATAGAATTTTATTTGCAGTAATTTCTTACATAAAATATTATAGTATATTATTTTAATTTTACCGTTCACCAATGTCGATATTGGCCGGTGTTGCTAGATTTAGCCACTTGGTCCTAAATAATTCGAGAGTGGACAAGACAATTTCAACTTGTTTGTAAACGCCACTGAATAGATATGCGTTTTTCTGCACTAAATCACCAAAGCGTGCATCGGCGACATCTCCGACACCTCTAAAATTGACAGGAATAGAAAGTGATCGGCGTATACCAGAGTATAATTTTGCGCGAATATCCTCGAGTGGCGGTCTCCATTGTAAAGATCCATCCCGAAAAGTGAGTTCCACTCGAATCTCAGACAGTTTCCTCGATAAGGATGGCAAGGCATTCCTGGATGAACAATAAAATAAAACAGTTTTAAGCTAATTATTTTCGAAAAAAACATCAGTGTTGTTAATAAATTTCATGTAATTAACTATTTGTATATACACAACACTTTATTATGATCAAAAGTTTCGGATTTTTTAGATCTCTTTTGAATTTTTTTCGCAAAGTTATACCTGTATGCTACACCTAACGCTTTCAAGAGTTGCCGATCCCAATGCAGCTTCCAAGCTCTCGCATTACCATGTTCTGAATCCACTACATCGACAATTGCCCTCATATTTGTCAACGTTTCTTTCCATATGTTCTGATTTCCGACAAGGTGCACAGCATCGCCTTTCAACAAGCCCGATACATAATCTCGCAAAGTAGAGTGCTTTGAAATTAATTCCGAGTTTTGTCGGGCAAACTTCACTACCTGCCATAAAATATATTATGCCATAAATTTCATCAACTTGCAATATTAATCTAAATAACACAGGACGATTCTTTCTTACCAATTCTTTTAATCTAGCGGTATATACATCGACGAGATGAGGGTCAGACCAAACGATACCCGACTGTTCCTGAACAGCTCGCGCTAATTCGAGAGCTATCGTCAACATAAGCGGTCTCTGGGAAGGCACCATTCGATCGCCAATCGTGTTGTGGAATGTAGCGACCTGCTGAAGAGCTCTAGCTCGTCCTGCTAAAGACGAGGCTCTATCTACCAGCTCTCTAATCTCTCTCGGTAATTCGACGCCTTCGCCAGATAATGCTCTGGCTTCTCTAATCAGAGTCATTAATCGGGGATCGTAGGTCACTCGCATCATGCTAGTGCCAGTAAGTTCAACCACTGGCGAATCGGTGCCTAAGCTTAAATCCTTCTTGGCTATATCGTCCTTGGTGGTGTTTATCTGCGAATTAAAACGCATTACTAAGCTTTTTAAAGATATATATATATATATATATATATATATATATATATATATATATATATAAAAATATATATAATATATCTATTTTTTAAATAATTTAAATATAAGAGAGAAATATAATATTAAATATGTGTGAAAAAAATATA
>Ga0157364_1001980_pt1 | contig 18418 bp, 11 predicted proteins | sample AttsexASBM2_FD_111476 | JGI IMG/M metagenome (GOLD analysis project Ga0157364, IMG submission 111476) | Fungus gardens microbial communities from leaf cutter ant in Ribeirão Preto, State of São Paulo, Brazil - Atta sexdens ASBM2 | ecosystem: Host-associated > Fungi > Mycelium > Unclassified ...
GACATTATAAAAAAATTAAGAGATGAAAAAATTAGATTATCTTATGGATTTGCGTCGGTGGCAGATTTAATTGATTACAAATTAGTGGATTCATGGTGTCGCACATTCGCACCTGGTTTTCGGTTTCCCCGGAAATTTCGTATTCTGGGCCCTCCGTTATCTCATCTTCCGCGCGCCGCGTCGCTTCGGTGCAGCCCGTGTTTTTCTGCAGATAAATTAAATCGTTCTTTTTACTTCGAACCTCGTTACATTTTAACCGTTCTCCGTTCGCGCCGGCTTCTCCTGTGTTTTTTTTTGTCCCTTCCTTCTTTCTCGGCCACTTCATTCGCGCCGTGACATCACAGCACCTTATATGAGCCGCCTGTGTATCCCATTCCCACTCTTCCTCTGATCGCTGCCGAACAAATTCCCTGCAATCAATTCTCAGCACGCTTATCACTAGCAATTCGATATTTTATCGTGGCCGAGGCCGAGTGCACAGCCAAAGTTATCCGGTTCTCGTTGCATTCCAGCGAATCGAGCACCAATTCATACGCGCTACGTGATAACGCAATTCGACCGTACCTCGATGATAACGCAATCATTTGTATGCTGAGCGTTTGCGCGATGATAATCGGTTCTATCTCATGATAAAGATAAAAAAAAAGAGGAAGGACTACCTTTTCTTTCTCGCGTATTCCTTAACTAGACGTATTCACGTATCCTCGGGCGGGCATTTGATCAATCGCAAGTACAAAAGAACGCGCAGAATATTGCATGCGAATCTCTCAGTTGCTTCCATATAAACATGCTAACGTCTCCGATAATAAGCTGGCCACTTTACGCACATTCCTAGGCGTCACATGTGAACGCGATTGCACTCGAGTGTTCCCTATAAGTGAGAGAGGACAAGACATAGCGAGATATCGAGTATAGAAAAGAGAACGAAGAGAAAGAAGGTGTGAGACATGAAGGAAAAGGAGATAGGATGAGATGATGAAATAATGGAAGAGACACGAAGAACGTCGGGATACGGCAAAGAGGGATAAGGAGCAGAAAAATCGGTCGAATAGCGATGAGTGAATAAGGAGGAGCGAGAGAGCAGGATAGCGCATCGGAAGACAACGAGATTGAGTAGGTGACGAGAAAAAGAGAGAAAGAGCTGATAGAACGAGGGAGAAAGGAACGACGAAGGAAGAACTCGGTCTGGCCTGGCCACGAGACCGTGGTTTATATGCCGATGCATTGGGAGATGCCGAGTAGGTGATGGTGGAGGCCGACGAACGAAGAGAACAGCATGAAGAGTGGAGGGAAGTCTTGAAAGGAGGGAAGGGTTAGTAGCTCTTGTAACGCTATCGACCCTGTCGCTGTACATCACGTCGACACCATCCTAGTCCGCTCATTTCAGATCGCGGGAGTAGTAGGAGTCGGCTTCTGCGCCATTACTTCGGTCGCCGGCCCTACGCGTGCACGCACGCACGCATGCACTCACGCACGCACGCACACGCGCCCGCGAGGGGTGCCATGTGAACGTGAGCTACGTGGTACATGCAGGTTGCACGCGAGCAAAGCGAGGTGGACGAATGAAGGGTGAGGTGTGCGACGCCGAGGAGCATGCATTATATCCTGGAGCGCGCTCCTTCAGAGATGCAATGCCGATTGCTGCGAAATAGAACGGTTGCACTTGCGGGTAATATCGATGAAATTTATGCAGCGGAGCGATAACAGAAACTTGTGACGTTTCAAAGCTTCCAATTGAATCATTGACCATATTTAGCATTTACGTTTATTTTGCAACTATTGAAAGTTTCTTTTGATGAGATAGAAGTTTTTTTTTAGATCTAAATTTGGTTGTTTACTGGGAAAAATTTCTTGGAAAACCAACAAAGAGTATCTTTGTTAGGCAGAATTATTCATTTTTTTTAAATCAAATTATTAAAGACAATTTTGACTCTCATTTCAAAGATACCCTGTGAATTCCCGCTGAATTGATTTAAATGGACGCCATTTTACAAGCACGTTTGCCGCGAAAGATCGTCGGTAATAATTTAGATATGCGGATTGAAGTTCCGAAGTGCATCTTCGTTAACGCGAATACTTCTTATGTTGAAATTTATTTTATAGAAAACCGAAAATGGTTCTCGATTCTGGAATGCATGACGAGCAATTGATTCGGCTCAATGATTATTTCAGTCGTGCTCCCATTAAGAAATTTGAGAATAATGATTAATTATAATATACGGAAGTAAAGAGAGAGAGAGAGAATTTCATGTCCTCTTAATGCCGAGACACTGTCGTGTCTTTTGATATATGCTTTATATGAAAATTATATATATCTATACGCAAATTTAAAAAATTATACAGTAGTTATCAAAAGTTTCCGGCTAATATATAATTTTACGATAATTTCTGTTCTTCAGTTTACATTATAAATTTGATAAAATTTTTGTAATAATTAATTTAAGAATACAATATTTTTAATACTATGGAAAAAATGGTTTTGCAGAAAAAAATTTAAAATTTTAGCTAGATACAAGTTTAAAAATTTTGTTTGGATTATCAAAATAATTAAGGGCATTCAAACTATTTGCTGGAATGTTAATATTTTTTGCAACATTCAATGTTTAAGTGTTTTACATAATTATTTTGATAGTCCAACAAAATTATTTTCAGATTTGTATCTAGCTAATTTTTTTTAGTTTTTTAGTTCAAATCTGAACATCTAGAACATATTAAATATTTTATCTTTTTTTTTTGTTGTAAAAATCCTTTATATGAGCAATACAATAACATTATCTATTGGACGAAAACTTTTAGCAACCACTGTATGTAGATATATATATTGGTTATATATACAAATCTTCGCAAAATCTCACAATCGATAAAAAGAATTGGTCTTACATTATATATTTTTTTTTCACGAAATATTATCTTCTGGCCGGTTATACACTACGAAATATATTGGAATCTGTATATAATATGATATATTTATAACTTGTGTCCCGTGTACTCGTGCGTTAATTTTCCTTATCTTGTAGAATTATCGTTAAGAATAGAAGCAAAAGAGAGCGTCATCCGACCGTAAATTCTTCTCGGCCGAATTCTTATGCTCACAGCTCATTGAATCGTGATGCACGCGACCACGATCGCCCAATCAGTCGCTCTATTTCCCTCTCTTTTGTACCAAAAACCTCCGGAGTCCGGGAGTCGTTTTCGAGCAATGCTGCGCTGCGCCGATCTCGACGCCGCTCCGCGGCCGATCGCCGCGTAGCCGGGTTAACCCGGCGAAGCGTGAAACGTGCGAGAACGTCTGTTTCTGGTGGGATATCTCCCGACCATTTCCATTTAATTGATCGTCCTGAAACGTTGGCACGTATATATGCTCCGTGGATCGAAGGCGATACCAGGACGGCGATTTCAATGGGCACTGGACGAGCCAATTAGCTCCGTTCCAATGCTCAGGTACCCTCTTCCCTCCCCCCTCCGCCCTTCTGATTCTGTCCTCCCTAAAACTACAGCTTTATCCCCTTTCTCCACTTCTCTCTCTCTCTCTCTCTCTCTCTCTCTCTCTCTCTTGTTTTACTCTTCCTTTTACACAGCTTTCTGTTAATGTTTCTTGTGTCTCTCCGATTTGTTTTCTCTCTTCATCGTTCTGCTGGTCTAAGTCCTTGATCTCATTTTTCTCTTTTTCTCCCTTCTTTCTTTCTGTTTCTGCTCCCAAGTCAAACTCCCGGTCTATATGCGACCTGGAAGGCTTCCGGGCTGAAGCGGGACATTACAGGCTCCTCTTCTCGCCTTGGACACGGGAACACAGAAAACCGGGGTCCTATCTTATCCGCGAAGAAGTTTATAGCCCGGTCGACTCTAATTGGGCGAGAAATCATCGGGCACTCCTTTTCTCCGTCCGCACGCTCAAAAAGACTCTCACTAATTCACGATTTCTCGCGTATTATTGCCGGATCGCGCCACTTCCACCCCCTTTCCTCCTCTCCTTTCGTTTCTCTGTCAAAACCTTTTTCTTCTCCTTCTTTTTGGATCCTTAGTAACGAGCAAACATCATTTTGAAAGGCTTCGACACTTTCGATATATCGACACTTAAATTAAGCTGTAATGTTTTTATGCAGTGTCGTCGCATTTATATTTTGCGAGAATTTAAAAGGAAACAGACTTATGTAGATAAGCGATTATTGAGCACTCAAATGATTGTCTTGATTATATATAGAGGTGTATCGCTTATTTAATTATTTCTACACTGTTGGAAGAGATTTTCAAGAGTGAGATGAATACAATTAAAATGCATTTTTTTTATAATTTATAAAAACGAATTGCTTTATTAATGAAGTGTTTCGTTCCGTAATCTCGTTAAGTCTACGTGTTCAGTGTCTCGGATCTAAAAATGCTCACAAGACCTTTTATAAAAATCTCAAGACAGCTGTTAACGTGTATAAACTTTTTGTCTTATCTCGTGCTTGATATTAACGTATACTTTTGTCAATTAAGAGAAAGCGTTCGTCGTTCATTTCTTTTTTCTGGTACGAAATGTTTGAATATTTTTTCACTGATCAGTGTGACGGCTTAACGCAATTTACGATGATCAAACAATAAGTCGTATCGGTAATTCTTTCGTCCTAATTCTCGTTAACATCCTTATATTTCAACTTAAGCACATAAGCTGTGCACGCGATTATGCCTACACGAAAAGAACGATTTTGCTGTGATATATCAAAATTTAAGTAGACTAGTACAGATCTGAAAATAATTTTGCTACCATAAAAATAATTATATAGGAAATTCAAGCATGAAAGGCAATATCGTAAAAAGTTTTGACATATTAGTTTGAGCGTATCTAATTATTTTGAGGATTCAACAATATTTTTTTGAATTTCTGACATGTAATTGTTAAGTCCACATTTTCACTTTATAATTTATTGATTTTTAATTGTTGAATACATCCTTTGGTTGTTTCTCCAAATTTTCTTATGTCTTTCACATCAGAATATTAAACTTTATGCTTATATGTATATTTTTATCATATATTAATTGAATCTCTGAAGTTCTTTAAACTATATTTGCCTCTTTGAGTTTTTCATTTTTTTAGTTTGAACTATTTTAATCATATTTAAGTACTCAATTTATTTGATACCATTCAGCTTTCCGATTACGAAATACCATTTCTTTGATTTTGACCACTTTATATGGATCTCGACTGATAGTATAATTTTATACGTGTCAACACATCGATTTTTCTTTGTTCTTGACTACTGATGACTTGAAATTAGCCGAAACGTAAATATATTGTAATATTAAATATTTTTATAAGAATTACAACGCACTGTTGACAGTCTAACTCGTACAATTTTCCTCTATAATTAGTTATTAAAATTATTTTCGTATCTGTGTCTAGCTAAATTTTTAAATACTTGTTTCTTTCCGTGTAAACCTGGTAATATGCGATTTGAAGCGAACGCGCTATCTCGGCAGGCAATATCTCATTGAGCAAGGGAGAAGGTGACTTTAACGTTGGCTCTCTCTCCCATCTTGCACCCCTTCCGTAAGCAATCGCGGCTTGAGACGGGGCCGACGTGCCCGCCGAGAGAGTAAGATCGTTAATCTTGCCGCGCGCCGATCGGGCGCAGATAGTAATTGTTACGTTCTGCTTTCCTGTGGCCAACCGTTCGACCGTGTCCGACGAACCTCCTCCGAGGACTCGAGTCGTCCCTCCCTCTCTCTCTCTCTCTCTCTCTCTCTCTCTTTCTCTCTCTCTCTCTCTTCGCGTTCTATTTCCCATCTTTCTTATTCCACGTGCGTGCACGCGCTCGCTCACACATCTCTTTTCTTTGCATCGAGACTGTCGGGAGTCGTCGACCGATTCTCACCCACTGACAGCATTAACGCCTTCGACGAGTTGTCTGTTGGCACTACAATGCCGATATCCGTTCGCCACTCTTCTGCCGACTGTGTGTTTGCGTTGAATCTCTTTAGTTTGTATATCATATAACGACGGCAGGTGAATGGAATCGCGCGTGCGGAAGTTGAATAGGCTGAAGCTGCATGAAAAGAACAGTTATGGTGCTAAAGTATCTCAAAATTTAACTAGATACAAGATCTGAAACAAATTTTGTTAGACCATCAAAATAATCGTGTAAGAAGCTCAATCTGCTTACTGGAATGTCAAAACTTTTAGCAACACTGCTAATTGTGTTTAAACATCTTATACTTATTATTTAATTATTTTTTATTTTAATAGTCCAACAAAATTATTTTCAGATCTATATCTAATTAAATTTTTACTTCAGCAAAATTGTGTAAAACTTTTCGTGTAAAACTGCACGTTTTTAAAGTTTCGACGATTCATAAAAGAAAAAGTAATCGATAGCAAATTTAAAGAACAATTAATGGAAAAAAAATTGATCAGCAAAAACTTTCTTTAAATTCTAATCATTCGCTGTTGTTCAAAGTCGGTCCTTCAAGAAACAGTGGGTCTTTTCTCTGAATAAAGAAATCAGCATGATCGCTATCCTTTATTCAGGCTCCGATTTCGTTATTGGGCATCCTCCATCTGTTTCGCCATCCACTTTCAAGATGGTTCAAATTACTTGAACGTGTATGATGGTCGCTCTTGCAAACCTCATATACCATTTGCAAGCCTGACTGCGTGACTTGTCGGAGAGCCCGTTTTTTTATATTATCCTGATATCCATATTGCCGACCAGACTGTCAAAATCGTTTCATTCACGCGCTAATAGAATCACACAGAAATTCTAGAGTCTGGCTACCAAAAGGAGGTATGCGCGTGAAAAGGTACGTCGATTCGTCGTGTTAACTCCATTATCGAGTCCGCTCGTATTATATGCTTGGCGACGTCTCTCGTTTCTTGTCTCGCCTCTCTCCGGCCTCTTCCTTCGATCTCCCAAGTCTGTTGGCTTCACGTTTCCTCGTCCTGCCGTGCGCATATCCTCAGCTCGTGAAGCCGAGCGTGTCCATAAATTCGCTTCTCGCGTTGACCATTGACGCGGGCCACGATATCCGAAATGTCACGAGGATCCAATGTTTTCGTGCTCTCAACGGCAACAAGGATTCTGCTCGTGGAAGAGTGTGTCGTCCGGAGAAAACCAGTTTCACGCGCAGATTCCTTATTTGCGATCCCGACGAAACTGTAGATTCGAGTTAATCGTCGATGAGCCTTCCCTCGTTCGCGAGATTTTTTTCTTCCCCTTTCCTTGCACCTTCCTCTATCTTCGCCTCCAAATATCCTTTGGATCGATGCAACTCGCGTCTTCCGATTAGTCTCAGGATGATCTCTGTTATTAATGGATTTGTTCTGGCAGTGATTGTGCCATCAAGTACATTCAAACAAAATAATATAGTTGCTGACAATATAAATGACAAGTTTTAAACGTCGAATTATTGCACATTTTGAAAGAAATATTTTGCTGAAATATCTATTAATTTTTCTAAATATAGATCTGAAATTAACTTCGTTGGATCATCAAAATAATTATTCAAATCACTTAAACATTAGCTATGTTCAGCAAAAAATAACTTTGTAATTATTGCAAGATTCTTTAATATGATTGATTTCGTCTTTAGTTCTTCCTAAGGTTAGTTCCTTACTGAATCTAAATGTATAAACTAATTATATTAAAAATCTTACAACAGTGCAAAGTTATTTTTTTCTGTTGAATTCAATCACTAATAACAATGCTATAAAAAGTTTTAACATTCTGGCAACCAATTTAAGTGTCCTGCATAATTATTTTGATGATCCAAACAAAATTATTTTCAGATTTATATCTAGCTAAAATTTTGATGCTTAAAACAAAATTATTCTTTTATTATAAAATAGTTTTTCAGCGTCATATACATTAATTTTACGTAATATAAATTTGTATTGTTTTTCTCTGATTGTAGAATTGACGTTTATATATCCGTCGCGAATTTTATTTATTTCTATCGCATTTAAGTATAGATATTTAATGAAAATCTTGGAGCGCGAGAGAAAACACGCGATGTATGAGTACTTTCACGGCAGATAACGCGCGTGTGCATTCGCGAAGAACAAAAGAAAGGATTATTTAGGATTATTTTCTCAATTTTTTGCACAATAAATCGAACGTTATCCGACAAATTTGTGCAATGTTCTATGGAACATTAAGCAGGCTAGATAATTTTACCTTTCTTGTACCGTGCTCGTTCCTTTTCTTCTGGCTATTGACAAAATAGGCAATTTAAGTAGATATGTACACGGCTGAACGGACGTGAAGTCGATATTCGCGAGCAGTTTAATAAGAGATAAGCATGGGAAGAGTATTAGACTTCAGATGCGCGATCCATAGCGGAATATCTTCTACCGCGTTAGAAGATATGCGGAAATATATTCTACCAAAGATAATTGCCGTAAAAGTATAAATCAGAGGGCACCTGGAGTAACTTGTGATATCGATTATTTTACGTATTTATTATATGTACAGTTCATAGAACAAACAATTGTTAAATTTAGATTATTAAATAAATGTCTTGCATTTTGGTATTTTATCATACTTTATTGTTTTTAATGTTTAAGTTTGGGTAAATTTAAAGTAAATTTGTGCGTTTAAGTTTAAAATAATTTTTAAAAATTACACTATTCGGGAAACAAGAGATTTGTTCATGTCGCATGCTTCTAACACACTGCTACCAAGTACGTAGGAGTTATGGTAGAAGCATATTGGAGCATGTTAGAGCGACACTAACAAATCTTTAACGTCAAATTTTGACGCCAAAATTTTGACGCCGATGTCACTTTGTTTCTTGAATAATAAACAGTTAAGATATTTAGGATTGGAAGGAAATTGATTCGTTAAATAAATGAGAGTGTAAGATATTTATGTAAATTTATTCAATATAACATATTATATTGTGCGGATATTTGATGACTCGCCAAAAACAGTTTTGTCTGTCAGAGGATAGTTAGAAGAAGAATTTGGAAGAGTTTGCAAGAGAGAATGGGTTGTGATGCCGTGTATAGATATTTACAAACGGTTTCATTTAAATAAACATTATTTTAATACAATTCATATAGAATTATCTGTGTTTCCGATTATTTCTATTTCAAATATCTAGTTAACACATATCCCTAATTTATAAAGATTCGCTAGGACTAGTTCCGAATGAGCTCGAACAATCTCATTCTTTCTTCACGGTATATGTTTTTATTCTCTACTCGCACGAATGGCTTCCCAGGTAGATTTGAGCGATCTAACAGCGTTTACTTTTACCACGCGATTTGCATCGATCACTTATCTAATCAACAATAATAATTACAGTGACATTGATGACGTTGCATTTTAATATTGTACAGCTCGCAACACTTATTCGCATCCGCGATCTTAAGAAATCGTTCATGTTCGTGTAATAAGCAGTTCCGTAGATATTAAAAATTTCAACCAATAGAGAGAAGAGTCGAGCCCGACAATAATGAGAAGAGAAGGAATATTAGATAAACACATATACGGCCGCATCTGATGCTACACGCCGATAATTACCGATTCGAGCCCGCTGAAGATATATAGCACATTATCAGTTTATCACTTGATCACTCGCGTGCTAATAACATCGACTCCGGATATATGTTTTGCGGTTTATTAATATCTATTCGTGATTTTCTGTACTTTGCGCACCGTAAAAAAAAAAATATATCTTCATCACTTTTGCACTCTTATCGGTCACAAATATATTTAAAATATATTTAAAAAAACTGATACAGCAACACACTTTGAACACTGGTAGTTACTGATCCACGGAACGTATGTTCAGTCAATATTTTTCAAGAAATAAAAACTGCATTGCAGTCGCTCGATTTTTGTTTGTGAAAATATCACTCCGGATTTAACCGTCGCTCGAAATCAAAACTGAGATATCACATCTCGTTCAGCGATCATGCTTCGTCAATTCCAACGGTTGTTGGTCAGTCCAATGATCTCTCCAAGCGACCGGTGGCGACGACGGTATATCCTGGTCGGAGTCTTGAACGTCGATTTCCTCGTCTTCGTCCTCGTTCTGATCGTAGCGTATCCTATGCGCTACGCTCGTATCCGATCCTGGACCAAGACCGGATGATTGCCGCTGATCGTACACGGGACTGGTCGGTCTCGAAAGTCCGGACGAATCGTCACCTACGAGTTGACTGATCATCCGGAAGGCGCTAGGTTTCCTTTCTGGTTGCTTCGGTACCGACTCGTGCCTGTCGATCCTCTCGGGTCGATCGAGGCCGGTGTCCCTGGTTGCGGAATTAGCGACAACCGCGCGGAACGCGCTACTTTCGCCGCCCATGCCGGCGATGGAGCAGCTGGACGTACGCTGGCCGATTTCCATAGCGGACGTAGCGGAGTGCGGTTGCTGCGGCTGCGGCTGCGGCTGCGGCGGTAGTGGTGGAGGTGGTGGTGGCGAGCGCTTTAAGAGGTTCATGCGTTGGTGACGACGCCACTTTGCCCGTCTGTTGGAAAACCAAACCTAAGAGTCACGAGTTAGGTCGTTAGAACGCTCGTGATCAGGTCGGACAGGAACGACGCGGCTGTTGTCCGCAGGGTCTCTTCTCCAATTTATATGTTAATGTCGAATTAGACCCTGCGTCGTCGCATCGGCTCTTTATCTTTATCTAGTGATAGAATCTCACCTGAACGCGGGCTTCTGAGAGCGATGTTTTCGAAGCGAGACGTTCGCGTGTAGACACACACGGATAATGCGATCTCTCGAATTCCTTTTCGAGTTCCTCGAGCTGTTCCGGACTGAAAGTCGTGCGGTTCCGCCGGAACTTTGGCTGCTCTGAACCGTCTAAGCTTCCGTCATCGCCGTCGCCATCTGTACATTAATAGAAATACATTTTCTATGGGCTGTGCGTTTCTATTTTATACAACAGCCCAATAATAATATACATTTTTTAATTAATATTTTATATATTGCTAAACTACCTAATAAAATTTAAAATATGCTGTGTAACTTCTAAGTAAATACAAAATTGGGAAAATTTATATGTATAATAGTTTTATATATATGACTGATAATATATATATGACTGAAAATTCTGACTTTTTTATAGGTAATATAAAATAATACATTTTAAAAGATTAGCATATAGAAAATTGGTGAATGCCGATTTGATGCAACTATGTATTTACTCAATATATAAATACTGATAAATGTTTAGTTAAAAATTGTATGAATATTAATTAAAATCGCCCAAACATTAATGAAAATTTTCAATAATAAAAAATAAAAAAAGATTAAAAACTTTCCTGATAAAAATAGTATACTGATTGAAAATCTATAAGAAATTCGCTTAAGTCTTGAATAGATGTTTCATTAAACTTTAAAAAACGTTTATTGAATTGTTTATGAGATTGAAATTTAAACATGGAATTATTTATCTTAAAATATATATAATCATAAAATGACATAATTTTAATACATATTCTCAAACATTTCCATTATAGTTTTCGAGATATTTGTAAAATGTTATTGTCAGCAGAAGCTTCACCAAGTATTTTGCATCGTGCTTCTAAACGGTGTAACTATCAATAAAATTTTTTATAACCATCGACAAAATTTTTCGTAGATAAATATGAATCCTTAAATTAAAAATTTTCGCCATGGTATGAAACTACATCTCTCTCTTTTTTCTTACTCTTCTTCGTTTTCATTTCTATGACTATATACGCAAATCTAAGGAATCTAATTAATTTATTTGAATAACACTCAATTTGATCTTTGGGAAAGAAATACAAAATAATTTTGTAGAACTAGGCATAGACGCATTTTATCGAATAGGACAATTTCGCGACGTCAAAGGTGTATCTCTTTCGTCACCTTGTAGATATCCACGAGCAATCGCATCGGCGGCATGAAGTGCATGCTCGGAAGTGCCCGCGGACGCGGACGCGGCTGCGGCCGCGGCGGCGGCCGCACCGGGACTCAAAGACGGTGGCAAAAGCAAAGCAGACGCGGCGGCGCCGGATATACCGGTAGCGAGAGGCGGCAACATCCACGGATGTCCAGCTGCTCCTGGTGCCGGCCAGCCCGCCGGCAGATGATGGCTCGTCGTCGGATGCTGATGAGAATTGAAGTACGGATGCGGCCCAGCGGCTGCGTACAGGCCGTAACCAGCGGCACGCGCGAATTCCGCAGCCGCGCGTTCCGCCGCACGGTTCCGCAATATTCGATTGATGCTGCTGACCGACGGCGCTGTCGCATTACTGCAAACTCCTGGAACAGGTGAATGCCGACGTTGCGGTCAACGCGAGTCGCGATGATATCGTTAACAGATAATAACGCAAATACGACAAAAATCTTGTTATAAACAGAGTTTTTCATAGCGCCGTCATCGTTATAATGTTATAAGCAACTTTTGACGCTAATCTTTAAAGTTCAAATTTTTTGAATCGTAGACTTTATCCAACATGAAACTGGCAGCAAGTGCAAAACTTGTTACAACATTTGGAATGTTACTACAATGTTACTAAAACATTGCAATGTTTTAGTAACATGCAAGCACATGATTTGTTCTGTATAGGATGTGTTAATATTATGTCAGAACTAAAAGTAATATACAATATTATTAGGAAGGAAATAAGATTCTTTAAATATAAAATATTTGTATTGCCAGTTGTTATCTATAAGATTTATAGTTTCAACAAAAGGTATATCAAAATTTACTTATTATAATGATATTCGTGTTAGCACGAATGCTTCGAGAATGGTATGTGTGTCAAGAAGTAAGGTCGCAGAAACGCGTTTCTTAATTCTTTCGTTAAATTATACGTTACTCATTCGTGCGTCTGTAATCATGGACGGTGTATTCGCATGGCTTACAGAGGACGAGCATAATTAAGTAAGGAACACGCTAGTTTATGCATCGCGCTAGCACTTGACGTTATGACTAAGCGTGTTCTAAGAGATATATTGCGAAAAATCTTAATCAATGTTAATGCGAGTCAAATTGATCAATCTTTTAAACGCTTTCGCTTCACAATTATTACGTTATCGTATTCACTCTTTATTCATCGTTAAAATAATCGATTTGCAAATTATTTGCCTTTTCGCAAATCATTTTTTAATGCGATATGGTTTATACATTTTTTATCTTTTATAGAGGTATTAACCTGTAACTGAAACGTATGAGTTTTAATAACCCTATAACATTTTCCTAATTTTTAAATAGTATAATAATTTGGTATAATTTGTATTTCAAAATTTTATCTTTCACAAATTTATTTTCGTTCACAAAATTGATGTTCTAATTATCGTACTATATTTATGCTAAATACAGATGTTGCAATTTTTTTATATACACAGCTGTAAATTTAAAAATTTGTTAAATTAATAACTAAAATAAAAAACTTTAATGGCTCTCAAAGATCCATATATTTCCTGTTAGAAATTAAACATAAATAAATTAATATAAATATTTAGAGCTATACTAATCATAAATTGCTCGTTTCAAGTTTTAAGTTTAATAGTAATGTAAATATTAATTTTGTATAGTGTTATGTTAGACTTCTAAAAATTATCCCTATTTTGATTTATTATTATTATTATTTGTTATTTTTCCTGATTAAGGGCCAGTGTATTTAGAACACTATTCGCACATGATACGAAATTCGAAAAATTTCGACTGATGTCATCTTTCTTGTGGGAATGTGATTCAGAAATATATTCTTTCAATATGTGTCGATTATTATTATTATTATTTTACCTTCGGAAATTAGCCTCTCCCGGATTTCCCAAGCAAAGATAGTTGGATTCTCCCTTTTATATTGTTCAATCTTAGCGACGACAGCCGGTGTTGCTACTTTCGGCTTACTGCCACCGATCAGACCCGGTGGGCGCAACGTACCTGAAACACGATAAAATGGGCTTCAAGGACACGGTGCATTGGCAAAACTCCTGGCCCTCGATAAAATCGCTCGTAAATGGCACCGCGACATGGCACATTTATATTTTGCGCCCTATTCGGCAGCTCGGCCATGCCAAAACTCGCGAAGCTCGCCGTAATTCCCGAAAATCACGCGATGCACGCGCCTTGGAATTCGAATGTATCTTTCACAAGCGTGATTGATGTGAAAAGAGTGATAATTGTAACATTATACATTATAATTGAACTGTATATTAAATGTAATTTGTTCCATTCATATTCGATCGTCTTAGATATTGTTCCATACAAGGTGCATTAGGAGGTGCATTAGGAATGTCTTATGCCCGTTTCTACCAATCTAAATTAACTTCAGTCTCGGTTTTTAATCTTTTTCTGATCCTAAAAGTTAGGAAAACAGAGAGTAAATTGAACTGAGATTATTAAAATGAATTATACATTAGTGGAATCGAGTATTAGTCTTTTAAGACATAAACAATTTTGTAATGTGTATAAAGAACATAAAAAGAGGGAAAATATAAATGACAGCATATAATAGTGCAAAAGTCACGGCAATCATCGCAATATAATGCTTAACATCGCGTGCTACCGGCAAATAGATATCATCCTATCTTCGTATATCTGGGTGGATTCATAATGCGGCAATTAGGACAGGATGCTTACATAATATATATCGTGATATAAGAAAATTATCTGCACACGTGTAGCCATTGCGCGTTAGCTTGTGATAATTTTTAGTGTTATTATCGCGCGCTTAAAAGTTAAATTGCATGCTTAGAGCAATTAATATAAGTCTAATGCTTTTTTATAAAAATCATAGTTTACTGGGTAGCCGCTCTTCCTCTTTCTCCCTCCCCCCTCTCTCTCTCTCTCTCCCCTCTCGCTCCTCTCTTTTAAACTATGGGAACATTTATTTAAAATAAAACGTTAAAATATCGGTCACAAGTAAAAATACATGTATTTTAAGTCTATCGTTTTAGATTCACCGCTGTCATATATTTCATAGAAACCGAAGTTATAATTTGCTACTCGTGGGAAAAACAATGAGCAATGCAGCAGTCAATTAGTCATGAATTAATTAGTACCTACAAGTGAATGCTAAGACGCGCACAGCTCCATAAGCATATATATCATAAGTATGAAAAGAGTATGCATATCATCGATTGCATGTTGTTGATATCGTAAAAGACGTACAAACGATACATTTTAACGAATCAAATTTTAATCAATTAAATGTTATAATACATAAAATTTTATAATATTACTAAACGTTTCGTACGAAAAATGGATCGTTTTAAAAGTAAATTTTATCATTATTGAAAAAAAATATATATATATAATATAAAAAAATATATATATTAGTTAAATAATATTAAATAATTTATCATTGTTATTGTGTATATCGATGTATGATAAAAACTAAAATTAGATCAGGCTCATTATGTATAAAGAGGAGTAAAGGCTCAATAATAAAGGTATTGTAAATTGAAAAATAATTTAATGTCAAATAATAGAGAATAAAACGAATACGTAATATCGGGATTAATTGTGTATGAAAACTTTATTAAACAATGAGGATACGATGCATTGCAATCGCAATCAGAAAGAAAATTAATTTTTGTTGAAGTATCTAAAAATTTAACTACAGAGATATTTAACTACAAATCTATAAACAATCTTGTTAGATCATTAAAATAATTATAAAGTAACGCTTAAACGTTGACAAATCGATGACAATCCTACAAAAAGTTTAAGCATTCTGCATAATTATTTTGATCATTCAACAAAATTATTTTTAGATCTGTATCTATTATAGCACTACATTGTTTATAGATACTTTAGCAAAATCGTTCTTTCCGTGTGCATTATATTAGAAAATTCCTCTTTTCTTTGTCAATGTTACGCTGTTACTAATAATATGTATTCAAAGTTTTGTATACGTTGCGCTATATCGCGTATCCGCTGTTTTTGCCCCGTTTCTCGCAAGCGACACGATAGAAGCGAAGAAACGAAAGTCACGCTCGCGTGCTAATATCAACGTCAACCATCGGGCGTAAAGGGTCCATCGAGACTCGCCTCCCGACCCCAATTACGCGCGGATTCATCGTGGAAGGACGTGGACATCGTTCGTACTTGCATGCATGCATCATCCGTCATTCGCGTTCTGTCGCGGGCTTTGCCGAAGACCAGACTCAAGAGTCTTGAGAAGCAGGAACGGGACGGGACGGGGGAGGTATCCGTCAATCCGGTGGACGATGCCGGGAAGATTGTGAGGTAATGGAAACCAGAGGCGCAGGCAGACTTGAGCAATTATCGGTCGTTACGTACTATTATTAATAACAATAATGACGGCTAAACCCGGCAGAGGGTATCGCGTGCGCTCCCACGGATGAAGTGCGTGCCGGGTATATAAACGATGTATCCACCTAATAGGTATCCATGCCGCGAGCAAATTCCTTGCCTCGACCTGCTATCTCGGTCTTTCTCTCTTTCTCTCTTTCTCCCCGTTTCTTCCTCTCTTCGTCCTTTTTAACTTCTCTCTGTCTTTCCGTCCCTGTATCTATCTTTCCCTGTTTCGATCCCATCGCTCGATCTCTTCCCACCCTTGTTGCCTTCAGTTTTTCATTGTTGCAGGTTGCTCGTTCGGCTTGCTCCTTCGATTTGTAGATTTGCTCCTGTGCACGTGCGTGCGTACGTAAAATTTTTGAGCGAAGAGTGCTGTTTTTAATAAAAGAAACCGCACGAAGCCAATTTCGTTAGCCAGTTAGGGTTACTCGCGAGCACAGTGGCTGGATGTCAATCCGCCGTGGTTACAAGCCGAGAAGGCTGTATTCAATGGCGCGTCGCATGCGTGCATTCGCGGGCGAGGTGATCTCTTTTATGAATTGATAATGAGAAATTAGTGTAATTACACGGCGAACCTGTATGTAAGAGCGTCGCGATGGAAACTACGAACAAACAACCGGAACGCCTTCGGCATTGTCCATTCGATTGCTGTCCAGTTATCCTAACGACCGCAGTAGTGACGTGTTAAGCTTATACAGCACGCTTGAAATTTTGGCCATTTATCCCGTGTAGTCTCTCAATTCGTCTTTGAATCAACCCTCTGTAATCGATATAGCGAGGAGTTAAAGCCGCAATCTCTGAAGACACGAAAATCGATATAATCGAATGGTATTTTTAGTTCATGAATATGAATAAACGAGATATCGCGATATAATTCGTATCTCTTCTTGGCGATTATAGGCATAATAAGAGTCATACAAAAAAACTTAAGCAGTAGGACGTAAGCAGTGAGAAAATCAACATGTTGGATTTATTATTGCTTATGGCCTTACATTCTCAATTGTAATTGGCCGTTCGTTTACTATTTACGTTTTACTATTTAAGTTTTTTTTCTGTATACTATAGTCTTAAGAATAGACTACGCATTCCTATAATGGAGCTGTCACTATCAGTTTAGAACGTAGATATAGAAGAATTGAAAATGCATTCCCTGATTTTTAGCATCTGCAATACTCTTTTAGAAAACATGTCAACATCTTTCTTCAGCTCGATATTTTAGATGAAGAGAGAGAGAGAGAGAGAAAGAGCAATATGATTCAAGCTTATTTTTTTTCAATTAATAACGATAATTTCATATTATAACAGTTCATTATTATATCTATTGTTTAGAAAGAATAAGATACCTTGAATATCATATCTCTCTCTCTCTCTCTCACACACACACACACACACACACACACACACTCTCTCTCTCTCTCTCTCTCTTTTTATCAAAATATTAAAGAGAGATACTGATATGATTCAATTCTTTTTAATGGAATACATATCTTAAAATTGGAGAATGTGCAATCTATACCTATTACATGTCAGTGGTGAAATGACCAGTTATATCGCGTAACGTCACTTCGCCTCTGTCTCGACTTGCGTATCAACGCAGAGCAGACTACCCGCTTACATCGAGGGGATTAATTGTTCGTCATCGTTAAGTAATTGGTCGGCCGATTATAGTACATTATATTCACCTCGGATGCCTAAGGAGTCCAGCGAGATGAAGACATTACCGGCGCGCCGCGAGAGAGCAGGCCACGAACGGTATTTTTACGAGCGGCTCGTAAAGTTAACGAGGACCGCGAGGTAGATAGGCAGGTCTACGAGAAAGAGAGAAATTCTGACGTTCCACAGTGATGCTCGGTGGCTCGTCTCCATTTTTTATTGTTCATCTCGACGCGCGATCCTTCTTCTTCCTCCTTTTTCTCCCCTTCTTCCACACTTCTTCCGCACCTTTTCTTCTTCTTAACTTCCTTGTCTTTCTGGCCTTTCCTCGAATACGATCCGGGCTTCCGTCTACTCGTATAGATACCCGACAATTCCTGCGATCTCGTTTAGAGTCTAAATTTCCGCGAGTTTCACCGCGTTCTCACGTGCAAAACATCCGTACTTGTGTACTCATCTTGAAAGCACCTCGATCTGCATTAACTCGTCAAACATGACGGTCGAAGGTACGAGGTACGAACAACAACACGAACA
>Ga0157364_1001981_pt1 | contig 18418 bp, 14 predicted proteins | sample AttsexASBM2_FD_111476 | JGI IMG/M metagenome (GOLD analysis project Ga0157364, IMG submission 111476) | Fungus gardens microbial communities from leaf cutter ant in Ribeirão Preto, State of São Paulo, Brazil - Atta sexdens ASBM2 | ecosystem: Host-associated > Fungi > Mycelium > Unclassified ...
GGTGTGTGTGTGTGTGTGTGTGTGTGTGTGTGTGTGTGTGTGTGTGTGTGTGTGTGTGTGTGTGTGTGTGTGTGTGTGTGTTAAGAGTTTATTACAAAAGGCGTAACGTATCTGATGTACTTTCTGAGTTATTGTGCAGGAAGAAGGTTCTATCCATTGGATTTATCGAGGCAATATGGAATAGATAATTCTTCGACACATGCAGTCTTTCAGATCGTATTACTAACTTTCAATAGTTTATGAATGCTTGCCAGTCGTTATGGTAGAATTCATCAATCGGAAATGGAATTTCTCCTTAATTTGCAAAGTCGTTAACACTGGTAGCCGGAGCAATTATAACGGGACGGCTCGGTCTGTGCGATCAATCCTTTGATCAGCAAGCTTGCGGCTCGCACACGCATATATGGCATTAATTGGATTACGAGCTATTGATTCGACAGTTAATGCGATCCCTGGTCGCAGGATTCGTTTCGTGGAACACGATTGCTTCACCCGCTTTCCGTCGGCATCGTCATCCACGCTAACAAATTGTCTCTGCGTATCAACGGCGGCCGCTCGTAAACGAGTCGAAAAAGAAACTGCGCGCGCTACCGTTTCCACGAGCCACTAACCATCGATCAGCCGCCGAGAGAGAGAGAGAGAGAGAGAGAGAGAGAAAGAGAGAGAAAGAGAATCCTAAGAAATTCGCGTCATAGCAAAAACGGTCTCCGTGCTGATTCGTTTTTCTATTACGGGTTACGGGGAATCTTTTACGCATCTCTCGCTTGCACGCGAGTAGTCGAGTACTCTGCGTGCGGATGCGCGCCGCGCGTATTCGTATATGGCGTTCTCGCCCCTCCTCTCTCTACGTCTTGCTACGTCTTGCTACGTCTTGCGTCTTCGCTACGTGCTCCGGTGCTCCCCGTCGACGCGTCTGTATGCATTCGTGTCTTGGGTTACGACAGAGTAGGCCCGTTATCGGGGCCTGCTGATTGCCTTTGAACAAAGAGGACCTTACCACGCGGTCTGTGCCAGACGAGGAGGACGATAGAAACGAGAGAGGAAAAGAGTAACACGAGGAGATTGTTCGTGATGAGGTGGTTAGACTGGTTCACGCACGTGTGTGCGTGCTGGAAACACACGATCCCCAGTGTGCGTCTTAAACTGCATACGCTCGCGCGCGCGCAATGCAGTGAGGGGAGAGACCTCTCCGTTTTCCTCCATCTCCGTTTCGCCGTTGCTTCGCCTATTTTCTCGCTCCGACTAACGACACCGTCCTCCCGCTCGCTTCTCTTTGCCCGCTCGTTCACTTTCTCTCTTTCTCTCTCTCTGTGCTCCATCCCTCTTCCACCCTCACACTCTTCGTCCCTCTCGATGCCTGTCTGAACTTGTTCTTGCCGGCGCGCGACGCGATGGTGCACGCGGAGATTGAACGCATCGAATATACCTACTCGGGCAGAGTGGCGGCACGACGGGGCGAGTGGTGTTGTTTGCGGTGCTAAATAGCAACATTGCCCCATTGCGCTCGTAGTAGAGACAGGAAAAGGGTGAAAGTCTTTCGGAAAATCGTCGGCTCTTTCTCTTAAATTACTGCGCGCGCTATCCCCAAGAGAGAAAGAGAGAAAGAGAGAGGAGAGAGAGAGAGAGAGAGACAGAACAGGTGCGCAGAACTGACGACTAGCGCACGGATAAAATTGAAATATAAAACGAGCGAATACTGTTATAAGCGGCAGAGAGGAAACCAGCGATCTTTTCAGAGGCTATAATTTATGGTTGAGTAACGAATGTAGTAGCCCCCTTCGACGATAATTTATTAATACCTGCAACACTTGTTATCGTTCGATACTCTCGCGTCTCGCTTCTAATCGCGAAATTAATTCAAATCGCTCGTTTCCGTATTTTTGCATAGACGAAATCTTCATATACAATCTTCTACATATGCACATCATTAGATCTGCTTCGCGCACGATCAACAACATGATGCAATGTACAAAACGATTTCAGTTGTTCGTAATATGCGCTTTTATTCCATGATGTATTTACAATTTGACGCGAGGCAGATCAAAATGAAAAAGAAAGAAAGATAGAAAGAAGAGAAAGAAAAAACCATCGACGATGTGCGTGTAAGCATCATTGCGTCGGTCGGTGTAGTCCGATGTCGTGGTTACTTTTGAAGGTGTTAATGCGTGTGGAGGCGGGTTTGTTGATCTGCTGCTCTCTTCGTCCAATATGCCTGTCCTTCCCGTGCTTTCTGTCCTTCTTCTTTGTCTCTTTGTCCCGCTCTCGCTGGCACTGGTTTGTTTTGGTTCATCGAGTGCTATGCACGTCGTGCGTGTATCATGATTGTTAAATGTGCGCGATGCGTGCGACACTGACGGAGGTGTGTTCGTGCGCGCGCGCGCGCGCGCGCGCGTGTGTGTGTGTGTGTGTGTGTGTGTGGATAACAGCGCTCGCGCACGCACGCACGCACGCATGCCGCGGATAATGTTAACAGCCGTTAGTAAGACGTGCGTGAGCCTCATTCCCCGCTGGAAATTATTGTCTTGAGTATCGTGATATAGCAACGTCGTGCGTCCCGTCAAAAACTTATTTCAGTACCGCCAAGTTCAATAAATAATTTAATTTAATTTAAAAGATTAATATAAAAGAAATTAATATTGATGATGAATTAAATGCCATTAATTATACCTTCTTCATAATAGTCTCGTTGCTATCTATTTGCCTTTACTTATATACTTGCCTTTCCACTTCCGCGTACTCGCCGGTATCGTATCTGCTTAAGCTAACTTTATCGAGGGATTATCTGCTTTCACGGAGCCTTCAGTAAATTACCGGGAGCAGCTACAATCCACTTGTTTCTTGTCTAGACTAACACCGGCGAGATAGAGATGGCTTCGTCTCTATCAACCCCGTTGTTGGCCGAAGAGTTTCGCGCCTTTGCGAAACACTCATGCTTTTCTGAATTCGCTCAACGTACCATCACGTAGTACGAATTTGTCGTTTCTCTCTCTTTTTTTCACTCGTTTCCTTTCCTCACAAAGCACACAATAGCACTCAACTGGTGCCACTGGTAGTTATGGATGAACGGTAGCAAACGAGAAATGACAGCCAACAAGAAGAGACAGAAAAAGGGAGGACAGAGAGATGAACTGCGGTAAATCGCCCAACAACCAGAATCCCCGACCAGCATTGCTGATGACGCAGTTATGGTCGCCGCTTCGGGATGCGATTATACTATTAATTTAAACCGTTTTTTTTTTCCTTTCCCTTCCGAGCATCGAAGTATTTGAATAAATCACACTTTTGTTTCTTTGCCGATCTTTTCTAATATCGAAACGCGTTTGATCGAGCGTTTTCTGATCAACAGCTTGAGATCTCTACACCCGCAAACTTTAGATTACGGTTTAATCCTGTACTCTGAAATGCGTGAAATCGTGTATCAGGATCGTGTTTCAAATCGGATTATTATGCGTCGACAACAGCCTCGCGTGAGAGATGAAGCCTGATAGCAACACGAACGAGCGTCTCGCGGACAAACGGGGATCCGGAAAATCCTGTTTCACTTCTGCTCTCATCTTAGGCCGCGATAAAAATATATCGATTTGAAATGGAACGAATTGCTCGTATACATCGATGACAGAGGTGCTCTCTCTCTCTCTCTCTCTCTCTCTCTCTCTCTCTCTCTCTCTTCTGTGTCGATTCCAAAGACGCTGAAATCAGCGCGCGCGCGCTATGGCGATCGGGTTCCTTGAACCGACCACGCCGCGCTATAGGTAGCCGTTTGCGGATGTTGCCGTTGCTGGTGCAATTCGGTTCCGTGAATCCCGAGACCAGTTTAATCCACGTCGAGTCCGTCCAATCTTCGCCGGCACTTCCTTGAACCGGAGAATGAGTTGTCAGTAGCGCCTTCACGTCGCGGCGCTAACGCGCCAGTAGGTTGCGCACGTATTTATACATACACGAACGGCAAGTAGTCTCTTGTTTCTTCTTAGCTATCGCCATCGGCCACGTTCTCCGTCGTGACAGATGTTCCACCTTTTTTTCTCGAAATGATCAAAACGATTAGTATCGATTTACGAGCAATTCGCCTCGAGAGCGAGAAAACTGTCTTGATTTTCTTTCTCTGACGTCGTCAATAATGCGCAAGTTTTCGATTCTTCTTCTTCGCCGGATCTTTGCATAATATATGCAACGATTGCATAATTGTAATAATATAGCTTTATTAATGTGATTATAAAAATGTATGTATTTTTTATTTATTCGAAGTATCGTAGACGCAAAAATTTACATATGTAAATTACTATACTTTTATTATGCATTAAATATACGAAAGTAACAATATAATTTCCGGTATAGGTCTAGATAAATCCGACAGGTCCATCGAATCTTGTCTATAATAGCATAAATTTCTACCTGAATCCCAAAAGGATTCGGATCTATCTCAGGAAACAGGTGTCAAGGAGGCTAAAAAGGATGAGACGAGGAAAGAGCAGGAGAGAAATAAAGAATAAAAGAAGCGGTGGAAGAAAAAGCAAAGTCTCCAGCACCTAACTCCCCCCTTCTTGTCTTATATTCCTCGAGCGCATCGAGGGCCATCGCGCGCAGGCTCTTCTCAAGGATAACGAGTAATCCTGGATCCGCCGATCTGAGAGAGCCCACTCTCTTTTTCTCTTTCAGCTCATTTCTTTTCCTCATCCGATCTCGATTCAGACACAGAATTTAGAATTTTTAGGTAATTACTAAATTTTGAATTTTCATGCGTAGCGTGGTATTGTGAGTGATATCTTAGAATACAAAAATCAGAACAAAAATCATTTTTTCGAAGTTACTTTTATTTATGGAAATGGACAACAAGATCCATCAGTTACAGTTTTCTCGTTCAATTTATCCCCTAGAGATCTATCTTTACCCACTTCTTTTTGTTACTAGAACGTGACTCGACGAAAGGTTGGGGATTTGTTTTGACAAATCCTCGAGTACTCGCTCGTTGGAGTCTCTATTCTCGGTGGATCCATGGTCCAAGTTTCTGGACATCGTGTCTTTCTATGTAAGACCATTGCACTCTATGTGTATTCGTGCTGAGTCCTCCGTTTTTCTCTTCCTCCCCGGCTATCGAACTGACGTGTCTGCGCACTAGGCAGAGAGAGAGAGAGAGAGAGAGAGAGAGAGAGAGAGAGAGAAACGGGAGAGGGGGTACTTTAACTTGTTCGTCGTTTTGTCGAGGTCCCCACCAACTTGGTCCGATGTAAACACGAGTGGCTGATAGCTATGGGGCCCCGTGATCATGGCGAGAGGCTAAAGAGGCGAGGGGCCTTGCGAAAGGGAGACAACGAGAGAGAGAAAGAGAGGAAAAGAAAGGGAGGACCGTTCTAGGTCCGAACATTGCCGAGCCGAGACGAACCAAACCGAGTCGAGATACAAACGAACGAGCAAAGGGAGAAAAAAATGAAACACGAGGGAAGCAAAGTGCAGCTGAGCTTCAGTGGCGTAGCCACTTGCAACTTCATCCAATCTCGACTTTAGCTGTAAGAATATAATCTTTAGATGCAGTGTGTTTTCTGAAATACGTTTAATGTAATATAAAAAATTCTCTAATTGTTGAGAAATATTAATTAATAAAATTATTTTATGGACATGTATTAATTTAATATATCTGTAAATATTTTACGAAGAAAAAATATACATCCATATAAAATATTAAATAATATCATATTATATGAATATTATATGAATATATTATTATTGTCCGTTTTTTTTTTATTATTGATCTGATTTGTGTAGCAAGTATTTTATTTTCTTTTCTTTATAACGAGCGCTGTTCACAATTATTCATTCCACAAATCTTTTCGTTAATGGTTGAAATAATGAATATAGACTATCTATTGTCGTTGGGATTAGTTCGTGATTTTCTAGCAAAGTGAAAAACACGCCAATAAGTTGACCTCGTTGAAACGTGCAAGGGGGATGATGCTTTTTTTCACATTGAATAATGTCGAGCCGGTCCATTGTGTTTTGTGTGCAAGTCAGCCCTCAATAGCTTAGGGCCCTAGCCAGACAAGAGCCTCAACGGTTTATATTCGTTGAATTGGGTCACAGCTTGATTGTATTTTTTATCCAGCTTCTTTCCCCTTTCTCTCTTTTCTGTCTCTCTTGCTTATGAGACTCTGTTTTCCACTTATTTTATTTCTTTTTTCTTTCTCACTTCTGCTTCTAAGATTAATCGAGAAATTTTTTTTCGATATAAGTAACGTGAAAGAGCAAAAAAACTCGCGGATGCGGGTGAGGGTAGGTGTTATTATGAAAATAATACTGTACCTGTAGCCAAGAGGACAGACCGCAGACCATAGTAATTACGCGTAATGAAACGTCCGGGTGGACGAGAGAGGCGGCGAGAAACGATTGACGACGTTTATACCTACACGTCGTGGATCTGAAAACCGAGTAAACTGCGACGCGATATCGCGTGTAAATAAGTCGTAAAAATCGACGCGCCCTTCTTTCATACAGATGATTACACATGAAGTTCTCAGTAGTGAAGTACTGGAAAAAAATCGTCGCAGGACAAATTTTGAAAATTAAAACAAATGATATGAGAATATTTTTTACACTATAATTTATTGTTAAACCATTTATATGTGGGCTTTTTGAACTTCTTATCTTCAATAGAACAGATTGTCGCGCAATAATATAATGTTTTAGTAATAACTGAATAACGTCATGTATCGTGATATGTTCAATTTCATGTTTTAAAGCATAACTTCGACCATTATTCACATATTACAGCATGTATGACATCTTATTATGTTCTTCGTCGTTTTACACTTTCATCTCTCATCCTTCGCTACCTAGAATGTCATACATGTGCATGGTCCACATCTGAAATTCCCTAACACGTGTTCCACCCGCGGTCACACAATGTTTAGCCTTTTGTTTGACGTGAATCACCTTCCATGTAACTCTCAGCGCGTAACGCTGGCGTGTGCGTAAAGTCGCGGCGTAAGTCGGTTGTATGTGGATGTTCAACAGGTACGTGGGGGCTCTCTTTGTCTCACTCTCTCCGACGCTATTCTCTGTACGGAAACGCCATGTTACACACGTACGAACGGCTCCATACATGATGAAGGGCTTCCAATATTGTCTCTCTCTCACCCTGTATGACTCACTAGAGGCGAACCATAAAATAGTCATAGAAGTGAGTTATGCCATGACCCTCGAGCGCCGTAACAAACTCACGGTACCACGCGACTTCTGGACGCGCTACCTGTATTGACGACTTCGATATCAGACATGGTAAACTAATATTTATGAACAATCACGCAGATTATGCGAAGCAACAATAGTAGCGATCTCTAATTGAACACATTTTCTCCCTCGAATTATTGACTCCTCGAATGAATTAAATATTAATCAATACAGTTTATTGATTACGTTTGACCGCGGATGATTTAAAGAAACATAAATCTACAGCTTGTTGTATTGCTAGTTATTTATATGTGTTATTATACTTCATTAACTTATTATTTTAGTGTTCTTTTTTTTTATATCATCATTACGTGATAAACTGCATTTTATTTATTCATTATAACATGTTATTTTTTTTGATTTAGGTAAAAGAAATAAAAATTATAAATAAACGGTAAAAATAAGAAAGTAATAATTGCAAATTAAATATCAATAAAAAAATATCGATCTACGCCCTTCTAAACATTTGCAAATTATGCAATCGCAATATCTTACTTTCTCTAATTATCGAATACGGTGTATCGACGGTGTATTTACGATGTATCTGTATTTATTAGGGAGTTTCACGGGAATAAGAGATAACGTTCGATAATTCAATATCTGCAAACCTGTTTATAAACATTATTATACATATTCATTTGTTGTTACTTGGATAATGGTCACTCTCACTTCGTCGTTACACAATGGTCAAATGTCTTTTTCTAACTTTGTGATAGAAAACTATTAATGCGATTTTATTGCTCCAGCTTATTCATTTCTCTTTGACTTAAACCCTAGCTATCTCCGAGATAACGATCCACGGTAGCGCGCATAAGTTAGCGATATAGATCGATAGACTTCAGAAAGAGACCACGAAGGGGTTAGCTACTGTATGCAACCCGATGTCAGTCTGTACTCCCAACGAATACGTCGACAGAGATTGAAAGCGACAGTTAGATAAGTGGAGGTAGAGAATAGATGCTTAATCGTGAATAACAAGTAGATTGGCTACCTACTGTGGCAACCATTTCCAAATGGATTCGATCTGCAGACGACTTACTCAATATCGGAAATATACCACAAGAAAGAAATATTTATTTATGAAAATAGATAATTATTAAGCCTAGGTGAAATCTGTATTGCCGCGAGGAATATTTATATATATAGGAATATTTACAGTATGCAAACTGCAATGATCTTACAATTTTCTTGATAGCGATAATAACGTGCTGTGATTAGTGTTTGTATCTTTTTAATATTGTATCACACGCATCTAAGATTCATATCTGATTCAAAAGAGTATTTCCATACATAAATATGTCTTAGAAAATTATGATAATTTAGTTATATAATTATGCCGCTAAAACATAATTACGCCATTTGATTTCTACAGGAACTGGCTGTGTGGTAGCAAGAAGATGGAAAAAGATATACAACGTGTATGGGACAGTCTATCATTCTTCACTCGCTGAAAGCTTAACTCGTGCACAGCTTATACTCGTGTCTAGTATTTCCAGCTGCCATAGAAAACGAAATCGTTAGCAAAGCCATTTCTTCGCTCTTGTTGCTCCCGACACATGGCTAACAGTGACCCAGATCTAAAGTGGCTGATAATTACGGCGAGTTGTCAGCGCGAGTAGCAGAAAGTAAATCTAAACGTCTACTGGACGTCGAATCATTCTCGAGTGGCTGGTATAGATGACAGGTCATCACGCAGCGGACGCAGGGAATGATATCAAAAGGAGAGAGAAACAGCAATGTGAGAGAGAGAGAGAGAGAGAGAGAGAGAAACAGTTAGAGAGGTGAGGGAGTGTGTGGTCTAAATCGAGAATAGAGATGCGTACATCATCCAGTGTGTCCAGGCATGCACGTTTGGGATTAGCCCAGTTGTCCTAAGCAAGCACTTTGAATAGTATAAAACGATGTCGTATTCTAAAACACAAACGGGACTAACCAACAGAAAGTAGGACGAAAGCATAGCGAGTCAGCATCCAAACATTCAAACAATGAGTTACATTTTTTTTTTATTTCAAAATCTTTAAGATATGATAGCTTCTTTCCAAATGAGTAAAACTTCATTTCTCTAATCATTATCTTTCTGGAACAGAGAAAATGTTTCAATAAAATGACTCATTTTTCCACGCCATAGAAAAAGTATTTCTTTTCTTTTATGAATATAGCTTCTTTCTAAAAAAATTATAAAAAATTTTTAAAGGCAAAATTTTTATTTTATTTTATAAAATAAATTTTGTATGTATCACATCTCAAAAAAATTTAAGCACAATGATTTATTGATTTAAAAGTTATTTAATTATTTGTTTGCCTCGATTCTTATGTAAAATCACGTTTTTTAGCACTTATTGATAAATTGATAATGAATTAAATTAAATTTTTTATATATACTAATAGTACTCTAATAAATATTTATTTAAAATTAAAAAGTTCATTTGGATTCACTTACTTTAAAAATTAATAACCTAAAAGTAAAATACCGTCACATTTCGCTGCATAAAATCATTATAAGCTAAATTATTTGTTGTTTTGTTTTTTTAAGTTTTTTTAAGTAATTTCAAGTGTTTTAACAATTTTTTTGCTAATATTTTTTTGCTGATAATAGTTTTTTTAGATGATTTACATATTATACAAAAAGTTTTTCTTGTTATCTTTTGTTTTCACACAGATGTCACACAGATTTTATTATCATACTTTCTTTTATTTTTTCCTTTTATTTTTTTCACACAGCGTGTTGAATGGATTAGAGCCATGTAAACTTTCAGGATGATTCATATTATTTGCAAAGAGTAATAGCATCTCTTTTCCTTCTTGACTCTTTTCTTTCATATTCCTTCTTATTTCTTTATCTTCCTTAACAGATCACATGTGTGTTTTCTCTGTTTTTCGATAAAGTCATAATTACGCAGCGCCCTAAAACCGTTCCACCTGAGTCATTCGTCTTCATTTTCTCTTGTTCTCATTATTATGTTTAACAACTCGATCAATTCGTAATTCTTTTAAATGTCGAAACAATTATCTGTGTTAATAAATTACAAAAAAGCGATTTAGCAGAGATAAGTTTCATTAGCATGATTATCGTATTAAAAAAAATATCAATCTGTTCCACTTTTGAATAACAAAGTATACATTGAATACATTGAACATGATAAAAATGCAATTTACATAATTTCTAATTTCGCACATTTTATATTTTACAATATTAATATATCAAAGATTTTTATAGTATTTCTCATTATATTCAATAGTATTTCTCGAGTAGAAACGTATACAAGGAGTTTGCTTTTTAATTGCACGAGTCGTTGACATCGTTTCATCAACAACCGTCACTATTCGCTCCCTGGTGGGCAACGATCCCTGTATTTATTCTGGATCCTTGCAGATACGCAGGATATATTCGTGTAATAATGAAGGAGTAGACGAATCCGACCTCGTCTCTGTCATCCGTCTCTGGCTACCGTTTGACAATAGGGTGTTTTCTGTCCCTTTCACTCTTGAAGCTTTCTTATTTTTATAGAACGCAAAAGTGTAGCTTAACACCGAAATCTACATATCAATAGATCCCTTACTAAGTTCGCAGGTGTACTACTACCCTATGCAATATAAAAGAACAAACCTTTTGGGACAAGTGTTATGGTGAGCACTGCGGAGAAACGGTTACACCATGATTTTTGTTCCCTCCTCTTTCCATCTCGGTCGCTCATTGGACTCCCTTTCGCCTTTTGGTTACGTTCAGGGACCTGGGCGAGAGAAGGAAGGTTCGCATTATCGAAGGGTCGAGAATCGAGGGTAACCGTGTGCAGAGTGTATGGGAATCTCACAGGTGTATGGTTTTCTAAGAGAGCAGAGGAGACTTCGCCCCGAGCGAATGTTCGTTTGCTGTGTACGGGGGTGCGCGCGAGGCATGGGGAGGAGGGTTATGACTGTGATGGCGATATTAAAACACAACATCCTGCAGAACGAGAGAGCGCGATGTAGGTAACGTCCGTTGTAAATCGGTGATGGAAAGTGATGACACTGCACGAATGCACGTGCATGGGAATTCGATACTCTGCTTGAAAGACGGAGAGGGAGATAGACCAGACGGGTCAAGAGTACTATCGTAAAGTCCCACGGATGAAGCCTTGAAAATTTCAATCGCTCCTATAATCCTTCATCTATCGATATGTCGAGAGATTATCTACGGTGTCTACACATGGAGAGGTAAAGTGGAATATGCATCATATCGTGTAGCCTAAGGAAAAGCGCAATGTGTTTATGCATTAGTCATTATCCATCTAATACGTAATTGTACATATTCAATATATCCATTCTGCGTGATTGAAATTAAGAAAAATGTAAGGTGTCTGTTAATGGCATCATCAATCAGACTCGGCAAATGGTTCTACCAATGATACAATCGCAATAAAACGGTAGTCGTAAACGCTCGTACCATCAACCATAAAAGGGTTAATGTTTAACGAATTTAACGACACGATGATAAAAAGATAGTTAAAGGTAGTAGCAGTTTGTTAAAGAGAATATTGATCCTACGAAAAAACGTAGGGTTGTTGCATCAAAAATGTCGAAATTATTACTTAAAGTGTCATGAATTCGTTGAAACATTGTTTGCTTATCATCATGCAACGAAACGTATAGTATGTATCAGTTACACCATTAAAGGGACAAGCTACCGATTTTTTTTATTATGACTTTGATTTATTCCTTGTGTATATTAAATACGATGTAAGTCAGAAAAAACGTATAATCTGTTTTATAATCATAAACATATACTTTTTTGATAATAATCTGATGATAATTTTGATATAATTTTTATATAACTTTTTGTATTTGATTTATCATGGAAAAATTATTATACATAAATATTACTATTGATGTAAATAAATATGTGTATATTAAACATTATTATTTAATCTAATAATATAATAATAATCAAAAAATTTGTTTATCTTAAATAATAAAAATATTGAAAATAATAATTTGTCAATAAGCATAGCAAACTATCACATATTCAAAAGATTTCATGTTCTTTCAATACCTTAGAATATCTGCTACGCAATATTCAATCATTATCTAACTGTTTAAAATCGTTTGACTTTGACCAGTTTGACCGAGACTCGAATGATCCCTTTTTTAGAGAGAATAAGAGTGATTCGTTTTAAACGAAAAGAGAATTATCCTTGAAGATTCAATGCAGTCTTAAGACGTTAAAACTCGATTAAGTTTGTACACAAGCCTTTTCTTTCGAATCCTGGGCCGATTAAGAAAAAAAAAGACGGATATCTTCTATCATATATCCCGCGCGCAAATGCGATAGCAACGTTTTCCGTTGTAAATTTCCCGAAAGCGTGAGTAGGACGTAAATCGATCAGGTACTACCTTTCGCTCGCTATGGATGAGGTTTTGTTCGTTTTTGGGCCTTGCTCCCGTACAAGAGAGAACTGAGGGGCCTGATGAGTCACGGACGGTGCCCTGCGGCGAGAGAATTCAGTGATTCTCAAGCTGTTTTTTGCACAATTTTCGCATCAAAATTATTATTTGCTTCTATCATGCTATTATCAATAAAAATATTTGAATGTATTATTGATATGAAGCTGATTTAAGTACATATATAACAATTTTTATCATAAAGTCAATTTTGAAATGCAATAATTAAAAATTAAATTTTGCTTGAATGGATGAAATTTAAGATTACAACAGCAATTTAAATGTTACGCACAAATATTTCGTCGATCACAAGGACGTTCAATATAAAAGTAAACATTATATTTTTTTTACAAGATTGATCTTATGTATTATATTAATTCTGGTTGTGTATATAGCGTTGAAATTAATCTAAAAATAATTTTTATTTCTTTTAATTGTTTGCTAGAAAATTGTCATTGACTACAATCTCTGTTTATGGATTTGCCTGGCGTATATATGGTGATGCAAGAAGAATAAGAATTTGAGAACCACTCAACGATAGCCAGGGGTTAGGAACACGTGCAGTCTCGAACAGCCCAGGTCTCCCCGCCCTCCCCCGTAAACGTGTTCAGATCGTACTCTAATGAATGTGTGAGTTGAGATATAGGAGCCCTTTCCCCTCTCCCTCTTTCGTCTCGACAACCACTACCTCCTCTCTTCTGCTACTCTCTCTCTCTATGCTCTCTGTCCTAAGTTATATCCGAGAAGGGAGATTTGTATTTGTGCATCAGATGTATTGTTTGTGTAGAGGTTGCCTTCGCTGGCAGGTTAGACACCTGTTGACTAACCTGAACCTTAGGTCTACCCATCCCTACGACGATGTTTTTAAACTACCCCTCTACCAATCAATCCTAATCTTCATTTTGTCGTCAGGGGTTACGAATCTCTAGCCTGAGTAACACGAAACTGCGCATTTAGAATCAACTACGTCCATCAACTCACTGCACTTCTTTCCATCCTCACTTTCTTCGTCTCTTCTTCTTCCTCTCTGCCCGCACAGAAGATACACTAGGGAACTGACTACGAAGTAGTTTCCACAATTTCGCAAAATCCTTTGTCAAGTTTACAGGTAAAAATCGCTCTTTTACGAAGCCTGCATTGAAACGTTCGAGTTTTTCTTTAGACTCATCGTTAAAGAAACCTCTAGATATTGCCATACACGTGTGTTTGTAAAACTCACTACACTAGTCTCACATTGACTGTAGCAGAAATGTATCTTTCCCAAATCGTATTGTAATCATTATTTCAAAATAGTTTAACAGAAAAGTTTCCGATGAAAGTTTAATCCAACCGCGATACGAGAAATTACTTTAGTTAGTCTGAATTTTTTGTTATTTTAATCTAGTAATAAATTAGAAAAATATTCCTTTCAGGATCTGAGTCATTAGAGTATATGAATCTGCTTAAGATATCAAGATAGTTTATTTTAAGTATTATTATAAAGAATTAAAATGTTGTAAAGTGATTTATATTAGCAGGAAATAAATGCAAATTAGTTGTCTTATTGCAATTTGTTATCAAAAAGAGGCGCGAATATAATTTTTTTTTACACTTAAAAATGAAAAATATTTAGTTTAATTGTGAATGTAATATACATATAATATATATTAGGCAATAGCCTCAAGTGCGACCTCAGTTCGTTCGATCAAGACAAAAAGATGTTTTTATGAGATATTAATTGCGATGCAATTAATACGGTGATCTATCTCTCTACGATCTGATCTGCTAATACAATCTCCCTTATCTTCTAAATGTTGCTGCATTAATCTTAAGCGAGCATGATATCCCTTGGGACTTTTAATCAAACCGCCTTTCCTTGATCTCTTCTTATCTGAAAATAAACTTGTTTTTCAACAGAATAAATACGAAAGCCGTGAGTGATGAATCGTAATACTCTATAAACATTTCATTTTTATTTACGATGACAATGTTTAACAATACATACCTTAACATAATTATCATCAAATTCACATTATCTTCTTAGGATTATAAATCGGCAACATTCATTTATTGTCAATTACCATTTAAGAACAATTATCATTAAATTAAATTACTATTTAACCATTTTGATTCGAGGTCTAATTAACTATTATTTACATACTTACGTTAGTATGTTTATTATTATATTAGATATTCTTTATTAAATATTATATAAAGGTTTCGCCATATCTATATCATTTCATCCTTATATTTCTGAATTAACATTTCGAGGAAGCGATTAATGCAAATGCGTGCCTCAGTCAAAGACATGATCGTAGAAAGAATCGAACGTGATTTGTTTGAGACGTGAGGAAAAAGAGGATAATGTGATTGGCGCGTAAATAAGGCAGAGCGTGCATCTTTAGTTGCGACCTTACTCCACGTATACGACGATACAATCTCAACAACGAAGATATTCATGTTGGAATGAGATTTCCATCCGGAATTGCCGCTGGCCCGGTTCCAGCTGAACCTACGGGGCGCCCGGTTAGGCTGCGCGATCCTTCCAACCAATCCTGCAAATCGATTCAAACATATTCAAAGCTATTCTCCGATATATACGTGGATACCGTACTATAATAGCCATGAGACTACAATAGAGCTCGTTGTCACATGTTTCGTTTAAATCAAGCATATTCTGACTCATGTAGACGTAGTTTATGCAATGAATCTATGTTCGCAATAGAACAATCAAATAACAAAGATATTCAATAACGTGAATATTTCTGCATTCATCGCGAGATTATTGTGGCTTTCTTTATATTGATTTTTTCTTTTTAATGAAAATGATTACAAATTGGATCTATGCAAATGAGAAATATATAAATTAGAAATTATTACGTAAGATATATATACACATATACATTTAATCTGGCTGGCGATCTAATCTGCTATGCATTTCATTTTCTAGCGGAAGTAGTCGTGGCAGTTCTATTAAGAACAGCTAGCAAAACGTTTACGATTGTACCTCTAGACATCAAAAATATATGATATCTGAAATTATAATTATCATAAGATAATACAGCGTGTGTTAATTACGAAGCGACTCATTTGTCTCGAAGCAACTCGTGGTTACTGTACCTTGTATTTTACGCGTAAAAGAGCTAGGGACAAGGAAAAGAGAGAAAAAGATAAAAGAAGACAGGAAGATGGTCGATAAGCGCGCTCAAGGGTGTGATTATGTAGGAAAATAGAAATTATCTCATCTAGCAGCCGCTTGGCACTCGCGTATCACGCAACGAAGAGCCGAGATACGGATTCCCTAATCGCGGAAAATGGTTATAATTAAAAGGACCTCCTGAGCGCGGCGATGCGAGCAACGGGAGTGCTCGCACTCGCGGAAACTGCAAGTGTACCGGCACAATAACGCCCGCGGGCAATCGTACGTTCGTTCGCTCACTTGCTTGCTCGCCATTGGCCGACGCCTAATTTCCTTTCCGTTATTCATAGGCAACACACTCTCTATATCTCTAGTTTATCTGCTGCAGCTTTACGGCTAATTAAGCTGGTCGATCTACTTGCGGCTGATAGAACGCGGCAATAATTAAGTTGACTGGGTATCGTTACATTTTTGATTACTTCTATCGATGATTATGGTTTAATATCGTCCGTTAGCGCCGCACCCCAATGAGTTCTTATACTCACGTATTGCAATATAGTAGATACGCGCGATTTATACACTTGTCTATTATCAAGTGTATACAGTTTTTTTTTGTGAATTGTATTAATGATATTTTATGATGCGACATTAAATATGCAAGTACAGGTTTATGAGTTATGTATTTAACTTTAGATTTCAAGACATTTTTCTAACACTGATTTATACTTGGAACTATAGCATTAATAATAGTGATAATTATCCTATTTATTAATTCTTCAAGTGTATACTTCACGCAAACATTTGTATCCTTTAGATATAACATATTACAATTTAATATACAATGAGCTGGATATGATATAATTTTGACAATCGCAAACCATTGCGCCGTTGAAACGTTAATTGCACGGAATAATTGGTCTGGAGATGTCATTAATCGATGTGCGTTACGCACTCGCGAAATGAGCGTATTTAATTCAATTAACGTGCCGTTTGTGCGCACGAACGATACAATCGCGCGTTCGATTACGCTGAGGATTCATGCTACGGTAGGATTGTACGAGAGAAAATCATTAGTAACGAAATGTCGCGGTCTGTTAACCCGCGACAATCATCGCTGAGTCAGCGTTTTAAGCAAAAATCGTCGAGCTGTTGATAAAAGCGAAGTGTCTCATTTTGTAGTACGCTCGCCTGACTCTTATGCAGTCTCGTAATGTCGACGCTGGTGCGGCAACGCTCGATGGCGTCATTTCTCTCACAATATAATAAACGTTGGTCTCTTTTTCATTTGTTTACGCCAGCGAATCACGTCGCCCATAATTATGTCCCCGTTGTCAAAATTGTGCAACGGATTCTATAGATTAGGTGACTAATATCGCTACCTGTTTTGTATGTTAGAAAATCTAACATACAAAAAATATCAAATAAATATAATTATTCACAAAATTTAATAAATTAACTATTATAAAATTATAATTTTATATTGAATTAATAATAAATTTCCTTAAAAGAAATTTTGATTGATTCGCCCAATATCGAGTATAACGATGTTTTCTCATTTTGTATAGTTGAGTATTGATAAGAAGGTATACACACTGCAATTTGTAAGAACAATCGGTCAATGACACAAAAATAATAAAATAAGAGATAATAATAATGGGAAAACTCGTTACGCGTACTAGATGTATTTAGTTTTGTTGTTGGCACACTGCATCATGCAATAATAATAGTGTGCGGTTTGATTTTGACAGAGACACTTGAGTGATAAAAGTTTTTATTAGTCAACGATGCGGGGATATCGTTGCAGAAAATTGCCGTTCGATTGCACACTGCCGCGTAATATTGTAATCTTACGCAGGACAAAGAAACTCTCGCGTGTCGTAGACGATCGAGATTGGACTGTCGATAATCGTAACGGTTATCTGGGTTATCTCACCTGCCGTTTATTCAAGCGATTTCGTCATAGTAAACGTAAGGAGAGCAGCGTTTTGAACGCCTTATTTATCATACAAGCACATGTAATAACTTAGAGTAATTTCATTAAAATTTGTACGGTGCAAGAATTACGACAAATTTTAACGTCGCTTAAATTTAACAAAATTCTGCTTTTTTTCTTTCTGCTTTCTTTCTTTAAATTAATAAAAATATATTAATATAGTATTAATAGTATATATATATATAATTAATTCAGATGCGTAATTGAATTATGTGAATTATTTGAATTACCTTACTATTTCGTCATTTGTGATGAATGAAAATAAAGTTTTGATCGTTTCTATATTTGCCATGTAAATACACAATGTAATAAATTAAAAGACTTTTGTAAAACATGTAAATTAAAAAACATTCTATAATTCAATAAAATGAAGTGGAGCAAATTTTAACGGTTTTCTTATTATTTAAAAAGAGCAAAATTTTTATAAAATTTTGCTCTTTTTAAATAATCGATACATTATTATGTAATATCGATACGGTATTATCGATATTAATGTAATATTTTTGTTTACATATTGCGAAGTGTGTTCTACATAAAGAAACTTGAAAGGTAATATGAGGAAAAGAAAGAAGAGAGGGGAAATATATAAATATTCTATATATATATTCAGTTTTATATAACTTTCAAATATAAAAAGATACATTACTGGTCCGGTATATAAAATTATA
>Ga0157364_1001982_pt1 | contig 18417 bp, 5 predicted proteins | sample AttsexASBM2_FD_111476 | JGI IMG/M metagenome (GOLD analysis project Ga0157364, IMG submission 111476) | Fungus gardens microbial communities from leaf cutter ant in Ribeirão Preto, State of São Paulo, Brazil - Atta sexdens ASBM2 | ecosystem: Host-associated > Fungi > Mycelium > Unclassified ...
ATATATATATATATATATATATATATATATATATATATTTACTTTTTAACTTTTGTGATGTTATAAACTAGGGATTATTTTAATAATTATTAAATTTTACAATGCTATCGTTCAATTAAGATTAGTAATTGTTATTGTGCAGAGGCACAAAAAAAATGTCTTTCCTAGATCGGGATTTTTTCTGTCAAAGTGCCAACGAAGTTGCTAATCTGGGCATCTATTTACAATTCTGATTGAAAAAAAACGCGAGCTTTTGACTAGCAAATTTTGCAATCGGCTATTGCCGTTGCGACAAAATAAATAATGGTAATCTGTTCCAATTCGGAACCACTCCTGATTGAAGCGATTGCATTTTTTATTAGTTATTCTGTCATTTGTAATCAAAAGCATAAGAAAATTTTATCACAAACAAGATCGAAAGAAGTCGAATTCGGCTTCTAAAGTCTTTACGATAAATATTATTTGTTTATGCATCGCATACATCTTTTGAAAAATTGTATTAAATTTAACACATTTGGCGTATCCCAAACGATTCAAGTTTTTGTTAATTTTTAACATAAAATGAATATGTTAGAAAGTAATATACATATTATGTAAAAAAAATCACAGAAAATATAACACTGATATTATTTAGTAAGCAAACTATAAAAACATATTTTTTAAAAGTAAAATTAACATTTATAATGTTATATGTTAAATTTACATATTTTATTCATTTATCTTAGAATTTACATTTCAATATATATATATATATTTTTATATTAATTGTTTACTTACTCATAAATTATGTTAAATGGGTGATTCAATTTTCGTCTGGAATTTCAATAATGATGACGAGACTGTACGTGTTAATGTCAATTTAGGTTTCTTTTTCCAAATACTTTCCTTTCACACACTGATACTTCTCCCATCGTTTTGGCAATGATGCTATGCCTATAAAAATTTTTTGGGCTGATGTCGCGCGGATATTGGGTTGATCTCTATTCTGTGAAGATTGTCGACCTTCCTTTAGCTATTCCCCAGTGAGAAATAACAGTGAGAATCGAGTCGATATCGATTTCATTGTCATTTCTCATTGGGTCATGACTTCTATACACCACTCATACACTTGAAATTTAGAAAATGTGTTGTTACCTGAGTTTGTAAACGCATTAAAATTTTGAAAGCTTAATCCCCTTCAATCAAAATCTTGAGACACAGCCTATATATATAAAACTTCTTTTTTTGTTCAGGCGACGGCAAATCTTCAAACACCCTCTTCCCTTGTGGAAATCTAGAGAGAGTATTGGATTCTATGAATGTACATCATCGATTTTGCATTCATACCCTACTGACTAAAAAAAATCTCTGCTAATTTATCCTTGATTAAAGCAAAGGTAGCCAGAGAATACTAGCGGCACATTTCCTGACCCTCCCCTAACCTCTGCCTCTTACAAGGCACCCTTACGTTGAGTTTAAGCGCTTTCTGGGGTCTCGCTGAAGATATTCTTTCTCATCAAGAATGCATCAAGAGAGACCTCTAATCTTGTATCGAGAGCCATCGACTCACCACTCCTAATATCTCGTGTAGTCAGTCTTGGCATCCCACTTAGAGAGTCGGAGGTAATCTTCGGTCTCTCTTACCTATGGGTAACTTACCTATGGGTAACTCAGTATTGCATTGTTTCTTGGAGAAATTGAAAATTCTGAACAGAAATTGAATCATTTTTAATACTAAAAAATATTGAATATCAATTTAACACAAAACGTCCAAATAATACAATCACATTATGTTAAATTAATACTTGGCTATGTTAAAAATTCAACACAAAAATTTTAGAATCAATTTCAACGTAAATATAAAATGTTTTTTATTGTGTGAGAAAGATTAATTCCGAATTTCGCTAGCCAAAAATTTGCATTTCCGATCGGAATCATAACCGGATGCCTTATTTTGGCGATCAAGTTCCAAGTGTACCTTCAAAAGTTCTAAATATCTCGTCTTCAGAAAAAAAAGAAGTGCGATTTCTGTATTATTGAAGCACTTTCGCACGTAACATGTACCTACTCGTGTTTACTCGCGGCACGTCGTGAATAATCTTCACGTAAGCGCTATATATAGACATCGATATGTGTCACATACACTTCCTTGTACATAACTCTAGTTACATGTTGAACATGCATTGCGCTAGGCAGCCATTATCGTTGTTGATAGATCTCACTGTATGAAGGATGATGATTATCGATTGACGCGATTACTATTAATGTCACGCTAAAATGTAGCGTTATATTATCGTGTATAAATATAAAGTATTATAAGATGTACCGTTTTATTATATCCTAAGACGGTCAAATGGGGTTTTAAGGCCTCTGCGTTCCCGCAATCAATATGAAGTCATCTAATATAATCTTGTACTATATATTATTGCGTTTACGAAACAATGTGATGTTCTTATCGACAACTGTACAATATTTTTAAGCTATCGATAATAATCGTAGAATAACGGCTTACTGAATATAGCGTGGAAAAAAGCGCTAAAATTAGCGCTCATAATTTCTACAATCTACTTAATTTTCGCAAATAGAAATTCATAAATTTTTATTAATCCTTTACTGGAGAATTCTTCTGTTGCAAAAAAATTCTATAGTCATTTATAATGAAAAAAGGTCGATAGTTAAATTCATATTTGATAATAACATCGAGAAAAATGTGGTTAACGCATTGCAAAAACAATACATTATATGAAGAGATAGTTTGACGCTAAAAAAATATTAAAATATATGACGATTTGACGATGTTTAAAAATAGTAGTTTTAATCCTCGAATAATCCTGTACGAGAATTTGAAAGACGAATCTCAAATAGTGGAAAATTTTCGAATATAATTGCTTTTTGAAATTATTATCAATTCGATTCCAATCGCAGATTTTGTATAATACAAATATTGATCCGGATATAGTATTAGTCAAGTTAAATATTAAAATAATGCGCAGAAAGCACTTATCACTATTTTAATCACGATTTAAAATATTTCAACTTCTGTGAATGTAATTATCGTTGCAAACTACGATATAATTGCTACGGGTGGTTGCGGGTGCTGTAAAGTACCGTCTTAACCAAAGTTACCTCACTTCTTAATGCCAATGTGGCACTATAGAGAGTTGTCTGTTCACTTTTTCCATTAAAATTATCTCGCGGCTACGATGTAGAATTAATCGGTCCGATTCGTCAATTGCGACAGTATCTACGACATATTTCACAGAATTTTTTAATATAAGATCTATCCTCTCCTAAGATCAAACAAAAAAGTGAAAGAATTATCAGTAAATGTAAGCGTAAGACAGAAGAGAGCAAGACTTGTAAAAATCTTCAATCGTTTCTCTATTATACATAAATTAATGATACAGATGCAGTCGTAAAGTAGAGTAATTTATTGACGGAAATCACTTCAAGTTACTATTTCTTTTTAAGAAATATTTGGATATTTAATATTCAATAATTAATTTAAAATCCATCGTAATTAACTCATTTTAAGAAAATATTTTTAAGGAAATTAAAAAAATCATATATTTATGTATAAATAAACTTTTAATATTTGAATTACGTTCACATACATGTATCCGGGTGGAATTTTTTTTGGTCCATTTCCAGTTATACTGGTTAAGTGCATATAAAAAAAGGTTAGAGATTCGCGAAAGGATTTTTAGCATAAGGGAAATACCGTACACGCGCAAGAGTAAAAAGTTTCGAACATATTTTCCGTTCTATTTTTTGAATAGCATTCGAAGTAGATGTGCGAGGAGCATATTGTTGAAATAGAGAGAGAGTGCGAGTAGCGCTTTAGATCCCTTTCAAGTTTTCGCGTGCGTATCTTCAGTCGTAACTCCTTGAATGTCTTGATATTCGCGGAATTCTACTTCGCGGACTTTCACACTTTTCTTGTTAGCTCACAATAGAGAAGTAGATATTAAATGATAAACACGGTTCTAAAAGAATGCGTGATAAATATATTAAAAATTTGTGTTTATCTTCAAAAAAAAAATTATTAACTTAAAATTTAAAAATCTATAAATTTTGGATTTTTTAAGTCTCAAACAAAAGATTTAAAAAGATATTTAAATCTCTATTTTTATCGATAATTTTTTTGGATTGGATGGCTATAATGTTTCTAATTTAAAAAAACTTATTTCTTTACTTTTTTGCGCGTGATTTTGTGGATACGTCTTCGTATCTCCTAATTAATAATTCAAAATATTTGTACATACAAATATTTGATTTGTTTGTAATTATAACAATTACCCGTTAATACATGTTCAATATATGAATATTACTATTATCGCGTGTGAGTGGCTATGTAATGACAGCGTACAAGGATGGAGTTGCGTGTCGACGTGTATTTGTAAGTGTGCAATAATGTTCCTTCGACTAAATTAAAGCGGAAAGCTAATCGATCACAAATCATCAGCTGGTTGTGAGTAAATGTTAACTAAATATCAACCATAACTAATGTAGAGACTTAAGTGCGCGGCGGTGACTGTTGAGCAAGCTTGACTTTTGTAGATTAGATTACGCTAATAATCACAATTGTTTAAAGTGAAATGATAGATGTTTGTTTAAATATTGTATATAAATCTCTCTATATTTTATGTAGTTAAAGGCAGATTATACATTCAATTTTAAATGAAAAGTAAAGAAATTTATGTGTAGCGAAAATCATTTTGCTCAACAGCAATGACCGCCACTCTCTCGATACTATTTTGACATGCAGTGTAACTAATGTTATCACGACTGTATTATCGCTAATCTTGTTCGGACAGAATCAAAAAGTCATTCTCAGAGGATTGAATCAAAGAAAAGAGTAACAGTATCGTATAGATATACCACAAAAATTATAACTCATAATTAGCTACATGTGTGTGTGAGTCTCACACACACATACACATGTGACACATACAAAAAATCTCGCTATTGTCTTTGATTCAATCAGGATTTTAATGTTGTACATGTTTATAAGTCATTAAAAGAACTATTATAAATAGTTGATAATTTTGTTGTTCAAAAGAAAAGAAAAGAAACAGAGAAAATGAAAGAAAGAGAAAGGGAGAAAGTAACAAGGAAGGCTAATCTCTATTCTTGAATATTATACAGTAATCGTTAAAGCTGTCTATTGTCTATCAAATATTTTATATCTTCGATCTGTATACATTAAATAGAAAATATTCTTCTGTATATATTTCTCTTGTATTTTTTATCAATCATCCATCTCCGTACTTAGTAATAGTTCATCAAAAACAATTAACACACGGCAATAAAATAATCAAGGAAGTCAATTTTTATAAAAAAATTATTTTCCTTATTATAAAAAAATTATATATTAATTTTTCATCAGTTAATGTTACAAATTTAACAGTTATGTCGGATTTTTCTATTGCCTAATTTATTATTACAATTCGTTATTAATCCTATATTATTTGCATCCTATATTATTTTTTTTAAATATAATGTAATTACTCGCGTGGGATATTTTTGATCCCATCATTATATCTCAATTAGCATTTCTCTTTTTGATAATTTACAATTAATGCACTATTTGTATTAAATGAGAATTATTGATAGTTGAGAACGACTTGAAGTCGAAACGCGTACGGATTTTATATCAACTTTTTATATTTTTATACATTACAAAAAATGAACATATAAACATTTCCATTACTATATTTGTGCAACGATTATCGCGCTGACTCCTATTTCCCCTTACATTTTAGTCTTTATATTATTAATTATATATTACTATAATTATAGTTATCATTGCTCTATAATATTAGTAATAAAAACTATATATAGGATAATTTTATCAATAAATACAAGTAATATAGTTGACGCCGAAAATGGTTATAAATTCAATTAATTAAATATTAATTAAATATTTATTAATACCATAAAATGATTGCAATTCGTATAATTTAAATTTAAGTTATAGTTATTTTTAGTGCCAACTATAGATATATATTTATTTATTGATAGAATTATATATATATATATATATATATATATTTTATTATTAACGTTGTAATATTTATAATCATTATCGAGAATATACAGAGCACATAAGAGTTAAATATAACAAAACATGAAAAATAAAAAAAAAGTATATATATAATATAATAAAGTATATATAATATATATAGAAAAGTATGTATAATATAGTATTCTATAATTGATTAAAAATGATATATATAGAGGAAAGGCTCCTATTATGAGATACCGAGTTCATTTTGGATAAATGTTAGAGGTTTATGAACAGAATTAAAAAAAATAATAGATCATTTTGAAGGGAATTTAATAAGCTTTAAGATAACGTTATATAAAATTTAATTAAAATTCCATTTTTTTTGAAAATTAAAGAAATGTAAAAAGTGAGCAAATTACAAAGTAAAAAAATTGTGCTCCTAATATGAGATGCCCCGAGAAATCGATAGTAAAACGCAAAATATATTGCAATTGCAAAAAAATTTTATTTCATGTTTCTAAAATGCAAACAAACATAGTCAATGTGCGTAAAAAATGAGCATGCTAGATTATATCAAGAACTCGTCTTTAGGTAGTTGAAATCAAGCATCGCAGAAATAGTTGACATTCATTCCTTTTTATTATTGCACAATAACATTTACTCTTTAGCAACGATTTTCATTATAACATAGGAGCATTTTATATTAAAAATACCTTGGGTATCTCATTACGATTTCCACGCCTTATGGTTTTACGATCATCAAATCTAACTTCTATAATTAAACAATTCAACATATCCCATATTTTTCTTAATACGACTCTATCACTAAAAATTTATTGCCAAATATTTATTTATTAAATAATAAACAAGATTTAAAAGTTCTTCTCAATGAAACTTGAAGACATTCAAATTTTAAAATCTAAATTTTTCTTTACAATGACTACAGGCATAATCTAATAATGAATTTTCTAAATAGTTTTCAGTCTAAGAACAATAAATTCATAGAATATTCGGTAGAACCAATAGATAGTGTTTATTAGTTTTGCAGAAATGCCGCTTATTAAGTGTCTCTCCCATAATAGGAGACTTTCCTATATATATAAAATATGTTTCGGTCTCACGATTGAGCTTTCTTCAAATATGAATACAGGAGATTATATTGGTTGAGAGCAGTCGAAGAGATAGGCAAAATTATATACATAGTGATAATGACCAGTGAAATTTTTTGCAGAAAAAATACTCGCAAACGGCTGAATGACCAGTTGTAAAATTTCTTGGTGTTCTAACTGGTCATAAAGTAAAATTTCGCATGTCGAGAAAAAGATCAATTTCTAAATTACTAAGTGTCAGTGTATTAGTCTATATTAAAATAATAATAATGATATCATAGTAGTAAAATTAGTCACAATATAAAATTAAAGATAATATATATAGATAATAAATATAGTAGTAAAATTAGTCACAATATAAAATTAAAGATAATATATATAGATAATAAATATTGTATAAAAAGATATTTAAAATAAGACACTTGATAAATATATATGTTATCGTCACGACAGACAAACACTGACTTGAGTCACTTACGAATAACGAAGGATTAATTTCCTTTGGGGTGAGGGGGAGGGGGGGCTTCGAACACTTCTTCTTTTCTTATAAATATGATGAAATCATTTGGATTTCTATTGTGCTATTAGTTATTACCGATATTGATGTATAATGATAAACCACATTGAAACAAATGTCATAACAGCATATGTATTTTATTTATATTTTTAAAAAACATTCTTTTTGGTCAAGAATTTTTTTATAATAAGCTTCTTTTTTGAAAATATAATAAAAGTTATAAAACAAAAATATAATGAGCTAAAAAAAAAATTTAGAATTTATAATGATTATGTTAATTAAAAATAAAATTAAAAAACGTAATAAACTCTGCTCTTAAATTATCAAAATTTAAATTTCAAAGATTATATCTTTTAATTCTTATAAAAAATCCCTCTTAAAAAAAATTCTTATAAATCTTTTATAAAAACAATAAACAAATAAAATAAACAAATTACCGCATTTAAGAGATCGAACAATCAAAAACTTGGAAAAATTAATTTATTCACTAACGTAACTGAAAATGTGCAAAATCAAATTCGAACATTAGCATTGATGCATTGATGATTCTCGAAATATTTCCAGTTTAATTGTTGATGAAATTTGACGATTATATGAACTCTATTGACAGATTACTTATCTCCTTTAGCGGGAAAGAAAAATTTGTTTGTTGTTACCTGTTTTTTTAAGAAAGTTGTAAAAGTAAGAACAGTGAGACAGTGTAAAAGTGAGAACTTTTGTTTTTAATTCATCTCACCATTATGAAAGACAAATTTATTTTTTATAATGAACATTTCACTAATATGAAATTACCTTTAAATTCTCATAGTTAAATTCAATATTTGATGTTAAAAACATTTCTTTGTCTTCATCGGTGAAATCTAAGTTACAGTCATCATTTACTGAAAAAGAATAATTATTTGTTTAATTTGATTCTAAACTTGAATTTTCAAAACTTTTTGTTACGGAAGTGAACAAGTTTTAAGGTGTCCTGTTTGCTTTGTTTCACCAGTCACATTGAAAAAAAATCTTATTTTGTTTATCAAATCGATAAAAACCAAATATATCGTCTTTTTATTACATAGATATACATAGGACGTGAAAAAAAACACAATAGCACAACGAAATATAAATTACTTATTGGTTTAATTTTAAAATGCTTACGAGACGAAATATTTAATACGAATTAAGGCACAAAAACATAAAATGTTCTAGATTATATTAACAATTACAATCGCAGCAGTTATCACTTGACGATTATCTGTAACAGTGTTGTTATTTCAAAAATTACAATTTGTAATCGCAAGAAAAACAGTTATTTTTTTCTAAAGTTCAAAGCTGCCCTTGTACAAAGCCTCCTTTCTCCTCTACAGAAATCGAAGTATCCATTATTGTTACATAATTGTACTTACACAAATACATGTCTTCGTGAATATCATCATTGGAAACAGAAAAATAATGAATCTTAAATATAATAACCGTCTTAATTGGGTCACGCGGCCTCACGGTGTCATACTTCATCCGGATTGCTAGCGCTTTGGAACAAATTGCTACTTTGCTTACCGAATGTGCGGCGTAATCCAGCGTGTAATTGCGGCGACTAAGTGGATAACGAACCAAGAACCGTAACACTTAATTATCACAGCTGAACACGCGATATTGCAAAGCGGTCCGTACATGGGACTCTCGGCCGCCATTAAACCATGGTAAAGCCGCCGAACCATTTCGGGAAAGCGGACAGTTTCTGAACTCACAAAGCGTATATCTATATATATGTGCATTTGTGAATCCTATACTTTTCTTGATCTCCATTTTCCTCCCAATGTTCATCTTTTGTTCGTAACTGTTTGAGAGAAGTTATTATATAACTGTGTGTAGGTACATTTTCCTTATCTTCAATTACTTATATACTCTATGACCTATATTTGAAACGCTTTTATCGATAAATGCACGCTTTTATTTTTGAAATTATATAGTATATTAACTATATGCTAAACGCACTAACATTGTTATAAGCGCGTTCTGAATACGTTCTAAATCATTCTATGAATCATTCATTCTGTGAGAAACTATCTTTATGAAACTATATATCATACTGAGAGAAAAAAGTATTTGATATTCATGAAAAAAATCATGGTTATTTATTACTGCTATAATATGTTAATAATAATAATAATAATAATAATAATAATAATAATAATATATTATATTTATAGTTCTATAAAAAAATATGTAATTATCGAAAGTGATTATGAATTATAATTAAATCGTGGTAATTACAACCATTTCTTTCTTTCAATGAATTCTAACTATCTTCAATTACCGAATCTCTCTCGTGTATTCCTTAATCTTTTTAACGCAGTCCTTATTTCCTAAGAGAAAAAATTTTTTATACTTTTTCTACAAATGTACTGAGTTTCATCGAAAAAGTTGACTCATATCCTTTATGAAGAGTTTCATGAATACGTTTGCATACGTAGGATGAAAAAAAAAGTTGCATGCATGATTGTCTACAACCAACACGATGCTACTTGTATTCGTTGAGGTTCGCCGAGAGGGAGTCGTGCAAGAAAATTGCGACTCATTAATTACCAAAGATTAATGAGAGCTTCCTTGAGCGCGCCAAGACGCGCTATTCCGTTCTTCGTAAGCAAGCCTTGTCAATGAGATAGCCGTTTGGTTTCCTCCTGGCACGAGGGTGGCCGGGGGATGGGAGAGGGGAGGAAGAGGAAGGAGTAACAAAACGGCATTCTCTCTCGCTCTTCGCATTCATGCTTGTTCGCGCGAAACCGTTTTACACTGATGGCGACGCCTCGATGCGCGTCGCGGCTTTCAGAGTTATTAAAACAATCCATTTACACGCAGATACGACCGCATGGTAGATGTATTTTTTTCTTTCACCTTTCTTCTTTCTCTTTTATTTTGTTTATTTTGCCTGGGACTTTTCTCCGACACGAACGCGTTCCACTCGAATCCGCAGTCGTATTCGTCCGTTCCAGCTGATTGCGATGGTAATGCTCTGTAGCAACACTACCGCCGACGGTCGTAAAAAGACGTATCGTTTGTCTCGGATCTGTCTTGCGGCTTCTTGAATGATGCGAGGAAATATTATGTAGTTCACGCGTACATCTCGCGGTACAAATCTATAATTCTCATGAAGATGCAGATACAAAGGATATAATATAGATTATAATATATTATAATAGATATTAGATAGTCATTATTAAATACCTAATTATAGTAGGATTACATGCAGTTCAAATGTACACATTTCAATTCATCAATAAATTATGTGATATTTCACAATATAAGATATTTCAAGTATCTTTTTATTAATATTTTAGAAACATATGAACTCTTCTCTCTCTCTCTCTCTCTCTCTCTCTATATATATATATATATATATATATATATATATTTTAGATGATCAAAAATAATAATAAGTAATGTCAAAAATATTGAAATAAAGTCTTCTTCAAATATTAGGCACATGAAAAGAATGGATTTGCTAAGTATTTAAAAATTTAGTTAAATATAAACATGAAAATAATTTTGTTGGATCATCAAAATATAAAGAACGTTTAAAAACTAGTTGCTAGAACACCAAAACTTTTTGTAGCTTTGATCGTTATGTTTGATTATTCTACATTGTTTCGATAATTTAACAATTATTTTCAAAGATCTGTATTTTAGATACTTTAGAAAAATTGTCGTTTGCATATATCATATGTCGCATAATTAGATATATAACTGCGGATCACATTTATTACATAAATTCTGGATTTGATTATCTTGATTGTAGAAAATGGCTTAATATTTGAGACAAGCTAATTCGACATAATATAATATTTCATAATATTATTCATATTACTTTGACATAATGAAAACCGGAAAAAGACGACTGAAATCATGATTGCAGCATGCCGAATGAGTAAAGAATCACACAAAATGAAATTGAGTAAGTATCTAAAGGAGATAAGACTGCACTTGATTAGGCAGATGTTAGGATTTCCACCAAAATGAGCACATGAAATTTATGATTCAGCTATGTCTTCGTCGCTCACCTTTCCGTGGAATTTCCGTGGGAGATATTCAATGAAAAATCGCACTTTTCAATAAATATAAAACACGTAGGTAATTTATATGAAAATATTATTAACTGAAATAACTAAAAAAAACTCTATATATATATATATATATATATATATATATAAAAGATTATAACAATTAATATTTAACATTTTATTATCACAAAAAATATTAAAAATATATAATCTAATTAGTGTAACTGCAATCTAAATATTAGTAATACGAGAATATAGAAGTTGCTTGTATATTCATTATTAAAATAAACGTCGGACTATTAATTTCATGTCGACATCGATTATCGTTTGTTACTAACCGCGAAATGTTAATGACTCTCTTCATATTTTCCATACTAAATCAACGTTACCATATATTGCGGTCTCCGAAAACATGCATTATGATTGAATCACTGCATCATCGATGACATCGCAAGTGTTCATAAAAGAACGTTATATTATACAGTGGCAAATCGGTATAATGTTGTTGATTACAACGAATCAGTCCAGTGACCGTTGCTCTATTATTTATATCCCGCTCTCATCCCGATACCGATTTCATCGATAATCATCAGCGTGAGATTATCTCGTAAATATAAACCAGCTATTATTGTATTGTTAACAATAGCCAATGGAAACCCGCATTTTAATGTTATGTCAATATTATACTATGACTGCCCAGTTTTACACTAACATCGATGGATCGTCAGCTTTACAATTTAACAAATACATATGCGGTTTCCGCGAATGTACTCGAAACGGTTTCTTTCGTGCATTAAATTACATTTATGCTTCGGAAATTTGATGAAGAGAATTTACGGCCACTGCGTAGTATCATTAATACCTCATACTTAAATAACTAATATTTAATATAGTTATCGTTAATCAATATATACACAAGAAAATCCTCGCTGCGTTTCGATTGCAAACTCACGAAAGGAATCTTCTTTACATGTAAGTTTTAGAGAGAAAAACAAATAGGATTTCGGATAACACATTTCCGCGTATTCAGCGCGATGCTGTAAAAGCGGGAGCGGTAAATGTCGCTGGACCTCGCGTTGTCGGATAACGAGAACAAATTGGACCGTTATTAATTGCAAGCTCGGCGGCGCACGCTTTTAATTAATGCTCTTTTAATTAAGGCCATGATTATGATTCTGGTATAACGGGAGCTCGTTCCGTACTCTCGTTTACATCACGCAAGTATTTTGATGTATGCAACGTGCCCTTACCTTTCTGCGCTCTTGTTTCGGTTTACTAAACAATTAGATGTAAACAAATTCTCTGTGAAAGTCTCACATATGGACAATAAAAACATAATAATGAAAATAAAACATTAAACGTGCCATTTACTATTATCTTTATTTTAATAATCTGTAATAGAATCAGAAGAGAGTTTGTTGCAGTTTGTAATAAAAGAGCGATTGTTTACAACGTATGTGAAGCATAATAAGCGGAAATGTCAATAGTACAAACAGCTACAAGATAATAAAACTGATATCTTCATCGTTTGTATAAATGAGTTCATAAAATTGATTTTCAAAAATATGTACATAAATCCATGCAATAATTAGCAAAAGCGTAATAATTACCGTTATTGTTAAATGCATCCAATATGTCGCATATAAAAATAAAATAAATGTAGGTAAATACATATAATCGGAACAACTGTATAAAATATATTCGACAGGTGTGTTTAAACATCACGCTACATATGCGTGCGTTGTATTCAGATTAAGATATAATAAATTTAATATAAAATAGTATTTGTGTGCACGGCATGTGCATATTTGTATATCATAGAAGATTGGGAGCTCGTTGGCACAAGAAATAAGTTGGCATTCCATTTGTGTATTTATGATGATAGAAACAATGGAAAAGTTATTACAATATATTTCTTTTATAACATAGATATTTTTTTCTAAGTTTTAGTTAAATCTTTTATAACATAAATATTTTTTTTCTAAGTTTTATTAAATTTGAATAAATTTCAAACATTGATAAAAAAGAAGAAGAATCGAATTCAAGAGAAGGCAAATAAATTTTCAGCATTTCAAAACTTCGTATTAATTTTCAGCGCTTGATAGAATAAATTTAAGTAATGAATAAATATTAAATAAATCTAAGTATTATGAGCTAAAAGAAAAAGTAATATTTAACAACAAACTCTTCGATATTCAAACAACAAAAATTAATATAAAAGACTAGGGAGTCAGGGCGAAAGACAGTACGCAAAAATTTTTTTCTAATTTAACTTCTATTCTTGTTTTATTACACATTTAATCAAATGAATAAGCACATAAAAACACATAAATGTACAATAAAACCAGAATATTGTAGAAATTTAATTATATTCAAAAAAATTTTTGAACATTGTCTTTCTTATAGCTTTTCATAAAAGAAAAATTTTATTATTACTATTTACTATTTTGAGTGAATAATAGTATTTCTTATAATAAAATGATTAAAATTAAATAAATCGCATCAACATATTGGTCAGATGTTGGTTAGTTTACGCTTATTAGAAAAGACATTTATAAAACACGACATTTATAAATTTGTAATTAACCGATCAATTTTACAAATGTAATAAATCAATTAATTTTATAAATGTAATACTTGCTAGAAAAGATATTACATTTATGAAATAATCTGGCATACTGATCAATACATTGATACAACATGTATAGAGATGGGATAGATTCACATTTGAAGTTGACTCATTTAAGATAAGTTTATAGTTTAAGAATGTTCGATAAATTTTTCAAAATAATAAAAAAATTATGTAAAAATTACAGATTATTCTAAATCACATTTAAAAATAATACAACTTTAAAGAATGAAAATTCAGTTTACCATCTGGATCATAAGTTATTTCAATAAAAAGTAGTATTTTTTTAATCTATGCTCTAATAAAAATATATGGAAATATATATTATAAAATAAATAAAATCTCAATTTTTTAAATGTAAGTATTTTGTATATTCCAGATTGTTTATGTATAGTTACATTGTGATTCAAAAATTAATTATGCAGTAAATAAACAAAATATTCGTTTGTTCTAAATCTTTTGTAATTAATTGATAAATCGTGAACTTTGCATGAATTTGAGTATTTATTTAAAGTATTTATACAAAAATGTTTTGGAGTTTTTGTTAATATTTTAAAAATTTTAATTTATAACAATAAAAGTAATGAAAAATAAAATAAATAAATTATAAAAATATGTTGTTTAATAAAAACAGAATGTTATGAACACAACTTTCATCTGTATGTAGTTTTTTTTAAAATATAATGAAGTATTAATATAGGGGATACCGGGGCACTATGAGTTACAAAAATTCAAACTCTTACAAGTACGTCTAAATATAAAAATTTTTGTATCATTTTTTTTTAAATAATTAAGGCATAATGCATATTTTAAAATTTAATAAGTATATTTAGTAAATATTTCTTAGTTTTTAAGAAAAAATAAAAATATATTTGCAAATAAATAAATAAAAACAAAGGGCTGAGAATTGGGGCTGTAGTAACTATTATTACATAAATTCACTATTATTACATAAATTCAATCTTACAAACACGTACATACATATATATATATATATATATATATATATATATATATATATAAAATAGACGTTTCAACTAATATTTTAGCCAACTTTCGTATCGTATTACAATAAAACGATGAAATATAAATTAATCGGGAAATCCACCATTTTCCCATGTAATCCCATGCCAGGTAAATAGTTGGATGATGCTAGTCGATTGATTGATCTTTAAAGGCAAAGTTGGAATTTAAAAACGAATAAGATTAAACATAGAAAAGCAACTGACTTACCTCACTGGAGCAAATTACAGTATATTAGCCGCATACATGTAAAAAATGTAAAAATTTGATGAATAATCGTCATTATATAAAACAAGTATTATTATAAATTATAAAATATATTAAAACGTTAACTAGAGAGAGGTGCATATGTGCATATGTATTCGTTGTCATGTTAGGATTTGAAGAAAAATATAAACATGAACTTTAGTGTTCTCTACAATGTCCCAAATAATATTGTTAAAAATATAAATTAGATATTGTTTAAGAAAGGCATGTCTTGTCTAAAAATTCTGTGTCAATTAGAAGATTTAAACCATTCTTCTGTTTAATGTGTATTATTTCGGACATCAGTCTTTTTTATAGTTGCATTTTGTATTTAGAATTCAAAATTACCACATTATCCTAATTAAATTCATAATTGCGATGCAATCTAAGTAATTACCGAATGAATAGACGTGTTTCTGTGAATGTTTCTGTGATTTCTGTGTTCAGTCATTCTAGTTTTTAATTGTCTACTAGTTTGTCCAACATAAGTTGCACACAATCTTTACAAGAAATTTTATTTACAAAATATTCTTTTTTTGTGAGTTTGATAGAAGATTCTTATGAACTTTGATAAGTGAATTAAGTTTGTTAATACTAAAGAAAGAGAATCTCGAGTTTAAATTCTTAATGATATTTTTGAATTTGTCAGAAAAATAAGAGTTAATATATGGAAGAGTAAACCAAATCATTTTTTTATTATTTTTGTCAATCGAATCAGAAGTCCTTATGTTAATTTGTATAAGAGTTTTTTGTTGACCAGACTCTTAATTCTCTTTCTTGAATTGTGTAAAAAATGAGACCTAGTGAATAATAGTTTTCTAAAAGGACTTTAATTACGAATTCTAAATTTTTTTAATGGAATTTTGGATTTGACAGAAGAAAGACTCTATTAACTAATTTGATAATTATACCCTTCTTTTGAGAAATGAGGTGCTGAAACAAATAATTCACTACTTACTCGAAAAAGTAGATTTGTGGTACCAATCAAATATTATTTTATTATCAAGAATCATCACTGTCGTATAAAAAATTAATGCTATTGTTACCATTTCTAATGTCAATTGTAACCTCGGATGGAACGAGTTGAATTTAAAGAACATCATGCTCTTTCGAGAATGAGACAGCTATCAGACTATGTCATCCACGTATCTATAAAAAAAGAGGATGTTAAATTGTATTGTCTTGAGTATCTCCATTTCTAAATCCTGCATGACCAGATCCGCAATAACCTGGGACAAAGGTGAATTCATTGAATTAAGCACTAACTATTAATGCTTAATTAGTAGTTAATTATATTAACCTCATCGCAATCAAAAATTCATCCTTCGGTATATTATAATTATCGGAAATATAATTTCATAGTTTAGACACTCTCAACTGCCATTTTAATCGGTATATTAGTGAAAAATGGAACTACGTCTAGTGAGATTAGAAATCATTTCCTATTTGAGAGAGTGTTATTCAGTTTGTTAATTGGATCGAAACTATTTTGAATATGACTAGGAGCTTTCGGAATATTCTCGTAAATTATTTTGTGTAAAAAGGCAAATTTGTAAAGAGGGCTGTCCAGAATTTTTATTGGTATATGCCATCGAAGGAGAAAAAGATTGAAGATAAGCATTAATCTCACCGCAATCAAAAATTCATCCTTCGATATATTATAATTATTGGAAATATAATTTCATAGTTTAGACACTCTCAACTACTTTACTATTACTATTTTAATCGGTATATTAGTGAAAAATGGAATTACGTCTAGTGAGATTAGACAGAAATCATTTCCTATTTGAGAGAGTGCTATTCAGTTTGTTGATTAGATCGAAACTGTTTTGAATATGACTCGAAACACTCTCGTAAATTATTTTGTGTAAAAAAGATGACAAATTTGTGAAGAGAGCTGTTCAACGATGAAACTATATATAATTCTAAAAGTTCACCTTGTGCACCTTTAGAAGGCCATATACTCGAGGTAACATGCTATCGCTACCATTTAAATATTTGTAACATTCAAGAGAAACAAAATTAGAATTCTCTCACCTTGTAAACAAATTTTTTAAAGAAGTAGAAATCTTTCTAGTAAGGTCCTTATTGATTTTACGCAATTACTACAGCGCCCATTCCCATTAGCCCTTTGTTCATTTATTTATTTGTATTTGTAATTTTGAGAATTTAATTTTTATTTTTGTTAAAAATATATTTTTTAAGACCCCAAGCTGCCCCGGGATACTATATACTGTAAAAAATAAAATGTTAATTTCAACTTAAAGACGTTTAATTTTAACATTTTTGCATGTCCACTAAACGTCTTTAAGTTAAAATTAATAATTTATTTTTTATACACAAAGTAATGACAGTGTAAGTCACACACAAAATAGTAGGATTATGTAAGAAATAATGATGACGAAAGTTAAAAAATATTTTCAATTAATTTATTCATTCACATTCTTAGCATAGTCACTAATATAACAAAATATAATTATAACAAATAATTATTAAATAACAATAATATCGATTCAAAGCTAATAAGAGTCAGCGCGGATGGAGGTACGCAATCTTAAAGTGGAATGATGATTTAACTCCAATATCTTTGTGATGTCTTCTTTATTGACAATGTTTCGACTCTCTTTTGAGTCTTCTTCAGCAACAATTATCGCTATAATAACTAGTCAAGGAAAGTGATTGTGCAGATTTTCAAGTCTAAAGTGGATGTTTAACGAACACACAAGCATGTGAAAAGCTTTGGATTTCTTGAATATAATAAATATAAGCTTAGTTATTAAAACTGAATACAATTATAATATTTGTGATCCGGAGTGTCGAACATGTCTGACGTTAAATTTAAAAATATGTATTGTTCAACA
>Ga0157364_1001983_pt1 | contig 18415 bp, 11 predicted proteins | sample AttsexASBM2_FD_111476 | JGI IMG/M metagenome (GOLD analysis project Ga0157364, IMG submission 111476) | Fungus gardens microbial communities from leaf cutter ant in Ribeirão Preto, State of São Paulo, Brazil - Atta sexdens ASBM2 | ecosystem: Host-associated > Fungi > Mycelium > Unclassified ...
AAAAATCAGAAATAACTGATGTAAATGAACACTAATCACTAAACACTAAGTATATCATATTACAATGTGTGTAGCAAATTATGATGATTAGAATACATTAAAAAAGGAATGTAAATATTATTGGGTTGTCCGGAAAGTTCGTGCCGCAAAAGATTTAAATTTAATAAATGTATACTAAAATTTAAATCTTCTGCGTTTCAATTTTCCTTCAAAATCGGCACGAATTTTCCGGACAACCCAATACATTCCCATAAATAAATTAAATGTATTAATTAGCGAATCTTTTATTAGCAAATGTATTAATTAGCGGCAATCTTAGAATAAGCAAAAAAAAAAGTAGGTAATTAAGGCACATAATAACTTTGCTTAAATATAATTGCTTAAATAACGTGCTTTATAACTATTTGAAAAATTTAATTAACCAGATTTTTACGTATATCTCTCTCTTTGAACAACAATATTTAAATGAGTATTTAATTATACAGAGTTTTTAATAGGAAAAGCAAATCATATTTACGAACAAATTGCTTAAGGAAATTTCATTGGTCGAGACGACCGATAACAATATCCCGAACGATTACGAGATAAGCCAGAGGAAAGAGATTTGTGTCGATTCGCACTACAGACAAAATTACGGTAGAGACTCGCGTCTACACGGCGGCGGTACACCTCACCATCGCGCATCTCGTTTCCACGATAATATCGTTAGCGCCCAAGCAAATTAGCCCTTTGTAGCGGTTTCTGTGATTGCCCTCTGTCTCCAGGAGAGCGAGCGAAGGGGGCGATCAAACGCGCGAAAAGGGGGTTGGCTGAGAAACGGGGTCGGTATATAAAGTCCCAAGAGGGCGATTTTCCGCGAGTTGACAGTTAAGTTTCTCCTAAACAACGAAGAAAACGGGATAAAAGAGACAGCGGATCAACGTCAGGATCAACGTATATACACGTAAACCGTAAAATTTGCCATGCTTACAAATAACTTGAGACCTATTTGTGGCAAATTTTGCATACAGCCCGAGTGTTAATTAAACAATCCATCATTTTAAATATCTATCATCATTTTAAATATCGTCAAGTCGTGACAATTTATTGTGGAGTATTTGTTATAGAGTAATTATAACAGAAAGATTACACTAAAATATGTGACACATTTAAAATGTTTATCTTTTATTTAATAAACATAAGAATACCTTCAATTCGATACTAATAATATAATTAAGAATTGCTAGTAGATAACTATAAATCGGCTACACATCTAAACGCATCTAATTTATAAACGACACAAAGATCGATAAATATGGATTGATAGATCCCATTTGTGCAATGAAGAAAAGGGTGAATAATCGCTATTAGAAGCCACCACTCAACTATTTATAACAAAGCCGTGATTAACCCCATAACTACTGGTTAGAGTTGCCGAGAGGGTGCTGCCCCTTCTTAATTAGTCGCTATTAATTGTTCGGGCCGCGCTATACACGCGGGCACAATTGGGTTAAACATCACGATTGTCTTACACACTGCGGTTTAATAACAACGCTTAATCCGCGCTTCATTTGCCGCTTACTGAATTGCCACGCGATTTTACATCGTATGGCAAAATACATGCACTTTCATAAAGCTGTGAGAGTCAACCTTAATCTAAATATTTTCGTTTCTATCGGGACACGCAATGAAGCAAGCTGAATGTTTTTTTCTTTTCATTTTTTCATTAGATATGTTTATTATTACATCCAGGCCAAAGGATATTTTACTTTATTTAAAAACAAAAGGATAAGGATAAGCGGAGTATGAAAAGATGGTTTAGAATATGCTTTAACGCATTATTGCAAATCGAGCGTACTTGTGTAAAGCTCCATATATGGGTCAACGTGACATATGGAGTGTGACACTGTCTAGAATAGTGCACTCGTCAATCCTTTAAATTCAGGTCAAGGAATTGAATCCGTATGAGAATTCAGAGGATAGATCTTGATGCGATCTTATGCTAGGAATCTAGAGACGAGAGTGTTCCAATGATTCCGCACATGTATGGCGGCCGACTGAGATTTCCGCCAATTGTCAAAGCAACGAAAAAATTAACGGAGCAATCGGAATTCGAATTCGGAATCCTTCGTTCTCAAATCTAGGCACTAAAGCCGCATACTCAAGATTGCTTCTATTCTCGATATTATTTCAAGCCTATATCAATATTTAATCGGCCTTACGGTTGTATATTCGTATAAATGGGTTATTCAAGTATTACCAGAGCGAAATTCGATTTTTTTTTCTGATTCTTAAGAATCGATAAATTTACAAGAAAATTATTAATAAAAAAATTAGAAAAAAATGAGGAATAAGTTTTTTTTTATTTAATAACAAGAAAACATTATTATTAGTCAGATGAAAGAAAGGACAATTTGGATAACTCTGAGGAGTGCTAGGGACGTCCGAAATGAACTTGAAGTAGCGAGAATAGAAAATGATGGGTTTGGACGCCAAAGTTAATCCAAAGTAGAATAGGAAGTGCAATGGGTCTGTCGCTGAAGTTAACTCGAAATAGCGGAGTAGGAAGTATGTCACGTATTATAGGACAAGTCGCATTTCGTGATAACAAGCATGTCGATGAAGGAAAAGAACTGTGGTTTGCAGTAACCTTTGTAACAATATCATTTTATATTTATTGAAATGAGACATATAAAAAAAAGAAATATTCATTAATTAAAAATAATGTCAAATGTTCAAATATCTCATTTCTAAGAGCAACATTATTCAAAAGTGTAAATGTCATTTTAATTCTATGAAATTTTATAGTCACTCGTACAAATATGAGCTACTGTAACGTTACAGTAACCTATTTTTTTTTTCAAGTGAATGTATTAACAGAATTCAAATTTTCTCAATTAGAAAGGAAGATATAATATTAATGAGATATTAATTAAAAATAGAAAAATAATCGATGAGAAATAATCTGTTGTAAAAAAATGGCAAAAATAATTTTGAAATTACAACAGAATAAATAAATAAAGAGATAGATTTTAAACGATGTTCGGATCATCACATATTGTATCCAAAAATTCATGACAATATTGTATTAGATATTTTTTATAATTCCGAGAGAAGTAATAATGTAGAAATAAAGAATATCAAAAAATATCGAAGCATTCTTTGTTGTAATAGAAAGTTTATTGATGTTTACGATGCTATTTAGCCGCACGTAAATCTGTTTTACGTCAGAAAATTTATTATCCCCACTGCTATATATATTGATGATAACATTTCATTTTCGCGCGAAAAATATAAAGGGTATTCCTTTTCATTTTTATCTTCGTTTCTAATTAATGCAACATCTATTCGAGCATCTATCTTAATAGAAAACGTCTTAATAGAAAACACATATATAAACTAGTTTATACGTGCACTGAGAGAAAAAAATGGTTGGAATAATCATAATTCATAATTATTTTAACTATATAAATTATAGTAACCTGAACACTGAATTATGATCATAACGATCATAATACAATATGTATTCATTTAACTAATTGTATGGTTATCTTACATATTAATCATATTTACATATAGTAAATTATACTGTAAAATGTTGTGTAACTATAACATATATATATATATGTATATATAAGATTACTGTTACTAATATTATAGCAATAATAACTATAAAAATGCTCCTGACCATAATTATTTTCCCATACAATTAGAGTCAAAAATACGATATACTTTTTTCTCAGTGTGCCTCTTACACACGTAATAAGAAATAAATATTGCTTCTTATTAACCATTTAAACTGTAATTTAATAATTTTTCTTTGTAAAATGCGTACTGAGTGAACGTATCTAGAAATAGTGCTCCCGGTTTGTGCAATAAAACATCTAACAATTTTTTCGACAGGATTTTCAGTCGCGAATATTGCGGTACGAGCAAAAAATCTGGTAGCTTTCTGTCGCTTTTATGTAACAACATTATCCCTAAATTGAAATTTCCGAAATAATATCTTATAAATGGTGGCTTTTCTCTTTCTCTCTCTATACGCATGCGCTATGGTCTTTTATCAAGTATTTCAAAAAATCAAATAGACAATGCCAGCCGAATAGTGAACAGGAAGAGTAAAAGCACTCGGAGATAGGAAAGAATGAGAAGATCGAAGTGAGCAAGGAAAAGAGAGAAAGAGAGGCAAGAGAATAGAGAAAGCGGGATGAAAAGCCAAATCCTTTTAGCCCGACCAGAGAAAAATTAATAATCCACCGAGTCGAGTGAACGTAGTCCGAGTTGAATCTAGGCCAACTATTTTGGCGATAACATCGCAGTGGGATTCATCAGTTAGAATGCATGGCAAAGGTGTCTCCCCACGGATTTCCAGAAATATCATTCCAATTATCAGTCTTTAATTTTTAAAAATGCGGAAAAAGCTAGAAAGAAAGACATAAATTCGTCTGATAAATTTTATCTTTAGACACAAAAATAAGAATTGATGTCAAAAAGCAGTGCAATTAGCGATGCGGTACACTGACATGAATATTAATTTTGCGAGCGCGCATATCGCACTCTGTGTATGTTTTTTCTATCATTTCAGAACACAAGTTCACGAGAAAGTACTTTTTTTGTAGCATACACGGCGGTGCATTGATAATTACAATTGTTACGAATGGTAATCAGCATACAAGACATGTTTCCGTGCGATTATTAGAGGACACGTTTTATTAAAATTTATCTTTGTAAATTAATTTTTATACAAATTGATTTTTTTAATAGTCGTAATTCTATATATATATAAAATATCTGATCTACGAACAATCTAATGATTCATTTTGCAAACAACATCAGTCGACATCTTTCGATATGTATATATAATTAACTTGACTAAACAACTCACCATCAAATAAAAACCTAGCGCATTGTAAACTGCGAGTTGTTTTTTCAATGGCATTCTCGTGTATCGTGTTCGTTGCATTTATTTGCGAAATAAAAACAGACGCGCGGTCGTATGAAACGAGAGGAAAAAACCTGCAACCCCGGTATAATAATCGAAAATTGAATTTGCCATTATAATTCAATGCGACATGACCGTTGCGTTTTCGCATTCGCCGCTCATACAAAACAACTCGGGCACCAGTGATGTATCCGTCACGATTGATCTCGGTCACGAGATTAGCGTTAGAGCGCGATATTCGGACAACATTGCGCGTGTCGATAACGATCGCCGGATATAAACGATCGAAATGTGCAACGTCAACCGGCATAGGTAATGCAATCGGAATGTAAAAGCATTTTATCAAAAGTACAGAGGATCTCGCACGAAATAAATGCATAAACTTTCAAATGTCAAAGAAATTAAAACTAAATACAATTAAATATAGAATTCAATATCGAGTATTTTAAGGAACAAGTTTCGATAATTTGATAAAAATGTCTAAAATAAAAGAAGTACGTATATTTAGTATATAAAATAGTATATAAAATAGAAAATAAAATTTGTATATAAAAAGATCGGGTATCACCACAATCACATTCTTACAATTCTTTATAGCATTCTTGATGGGATTAATTAAAGTCGAGAATCCTAAAAATATGAAAAGTCAAGTTCGTAGTAATCCTCGAACTATAAATAATCGAAGTTGATCAGCATGAAAAATACGCAACTACTCTTTCTTTTATTCAGCAGTTATTAATAAAAACTTTTAACTATAATAATATACGCAATAATACGTAATACATGCAAATTGTTTAATTTTATGCAACAAACGTGGAGTAACGTTCCTCTTTTTAATTTTTATATATTTTTAAAAACATATATGACGTAAATTACGACGTAAATTTGTTACACAATTGTTTCTATTTAATAAAATCAAATTAATATCGATCAATATCGATCAAATCAAATCAATAAGTGCAGCTGAGGTACAAAAGATTTCAAATAACAATTAGCACGTATAAATATATAGTTAATAGTCATTAGTATAATTTTTAATAAATTAATTATTTCAAATTACGCTATGCAACTGCAAAATATTTTTTGTCTTTTTGTTCTAGTTCGTAATTTATTCTAATTTGTATATTTAAAAAATTGCCAAGTGCTATTATTTCAGTTTATAGTTTATAGTTTATATAATATTTTAATCGTGATATCACAGAAGCCAAGATCTCAAATTGTATTTAAAAAATATTTTCAAAAGAAAAAAAAGACAAATATAAATTTAACAGTTAAGTATTAACAATTTTTCCTATCGTATTTTATTGTACAATTAATAATTTATCTTTATTTTACATAAATACATATAATATATTTAAATATATATGTATAATATCTTATATTTTTGCATACAAGAGATATGTGTAAAGTATGACAAAATATAAATAAAATTTACATTTCAAAAATGTCATAATTTATTTCATGAATTTTATTTGTCATAATTTTATTTTGTCTCTTTTTTTATATCATATATCTCGTTATTTATTTCACCAATAAATTCGTGAAAATTTAATCAAATATAATGTGTTTGTTATTAAAATTGTGCAAATAGCATTATTAATATATCATATTTCCGTAGATATATCACTTCTTTTTGACTGCTAAAATAATATGTATATAGAATACGTACAAAAAATTTGAAAATTCATAATTTCTTTACTAAATTTGAAAGTCTTACTTTTTTATAAAAATAATTATCGTTTATTATTTTCACTAAATTTTATTTTATAAATATTTTTTTTTAGTAATTTTTTGTCTATGCTCATAAATGTATGATTTTGTCGTATAAAGCAAAATATACAAATAAATTATGATGTCGTATAAACCAAAATGTACGAATAGATTATAATGTAGTTAGTTCTAGTTTAAGGTTTATCCTCGTATATACAATAAATTAGCAAATAATTGCGTGCATCAGGATTAAATATTATATTGTTATTTACAATATCTTAGCAAATCCATCTTAAGGGAATGAGTTTATAAAATATTATACTATTTGATATGTATATGCACATCTGTATGTACATTATCAAAAATTTTCATAGATTATTATCTCGCAACTAAACAAAGCATTAATTTATTATTTACCAATAAGAGCAGCAGCAGAGTTATAAATTATATTGAACTGTAAAATAAAAATATATATTCAATTATAAGGGCGCTCAAAATAATCTATGTTTCAAAAAGTAACAGGCACACATAAAACAATTATAATCGATCAATTCAAGTAATAAATAGCAAATAAATAATAATTAATTTGTCCCCTGGTTCCTCTGCCATCGTCTCATGTCTCTTCCGGCTTCCTTCTCATCTTATTCTTCATGACACTTATATACACTCACTTGTGGAAATACAAACCGCATGATACCTTACGTCATCGCGATGCGTGCTTACAAGTCGTTTATCGAGTTAAATGTACGAGATAATAATCACTAATTATTCGTAATGAATCGTGTTTTGAAAGATATTAATGGGACGATATGAGAAATACCCATTTCGCTTCGCTGCCTACAGACTCGAGTCACACTGAACAAATGATATGGCGACAATATTATGTAAATAATATGCTACAGTAATGAACAGTAATGAAAACAATGAATGAATATCGAACGCCGTGTGCCGCTCCGAAATTTTTACGCGTTACAGAATAATCGCGAATTAAATATTCTCTTCCTCGCAAATTGAATTAATTATTAACAAACGGCATACTATAACTTATGTGAATCTCGGGATAATAAACACTAATTTATTCGTAATGAATCGTGTTTCGAAGGATATTAATGCGACGATTCGAGAAACATCCAGTTCGCGTCGCTGCCTATCGACGAGTTACGCCGAGCAAATAATATGGCGGTGATATTATGTTAATAATATGCACACAGTAATGTAAACAATGAATGAACGTCGATACCGTGTGCCGCTCCGAAATTTTTACGCGTTATAAAATAATCGCAATTAAATATTTTCTTCCTTATAAATCGAATCAATTATTAATGAACGGTATATCATAACTTATGTAAATCTCATGATCTAATAATTACTCATATTATTTCGCGCTCTGAAAACGGTAGATGATTTATATTCAAACCAGCACAAACTGGAAGAATGACATAGACATATTCGAGTATTGTTGAGAAGGTATAAATCGTCATCCGTTAATATCGCGAAACAGCAATTTCAAATTAATATTCTGAATTATTTCGATTTCTATGAAATCGCACAAACTAAATCATTATAATAAAGCTGTCGCTTCAATATGATTATAAGAAGTCAGGCAGTATTGGCTGGCATAAAAAAAATTTGTTTAAAATTGTAGATGCGTGTAATAACATTTATCAAGCCACTAATCCTGCACATGATAGTTTTCTCTATATTGAGAATAAAATCAGTGTTGTTTGTAAATTATCGTGCATTTTGTTATATAGTTGTTGTTTTGCTATGCCAAAGTTAACTTCACCAACCAGTCACATTAGTAAGTGTAAATCGAATTTCGAGTTGTTAATTCACTAATATAAACAATATTTATTATTCTTTTGTAGGTTAAAAGCTTTCTTTTAAAGCTGCTCATTTTATATATTTTTTTTTTCTTTACGTATTGCGGATGATATCAACAATGAAATGACAGGCGATATGGAAGCCTAAGTTAACGAAATTGTGGCTATATTTTGTTCTACGCAAATATGAAAAAGATACGAGGCAAATGAGAAGAAAAGAACATGATATTAGCTGTATTAAACAAATAATAAATATGGAAATGGCAATAAGAGAAGCAAGTAAATGATATTCTATTTCGTACTTTTATAGTACATTAAAAGATAAAGTAACCGCTATTAATAAAACAGAGCAGAAGATTAGCAATAAAACCATAGATATTAGTGGAACCTACAAAAACATGTTTTTTAGAAAAATATTTCTGTTTGATATCATCCTCCAATTTATAAAAACGAGAAAATTGTATATACTATTTAAAAATATATTTAAAAATATAAAAATCTTGGCCATTTTCATTTTTAGAAAAATATGATATGAAAAAGCACTTTGGCATAAGAATAATATTTCATAAAATATACATTATACTTAATTTTTATTGTAAAACAAAAAAAATAAAATGTCAAAAAACCTGAAGTGTTCCTCATACCAATCGACTTTCTCTTAAATCATTGAAATCAATTAATAACGCAAAGTTATAATGGATCATTAATCCTTTGAGAATTGGAGGATTTTTAACAAAGTAATTTATAAAAGATCTTGAAGTGTTTTCGAGGTTGCTGAATACAATTCTCGGAATTTAGAATTCTGGTCTCAGACCAGAAAACGTGTCATGACATCGTCATGTCGTGATGTGCGCAAACCTCTCCACGATAACAAAGGGCGTGTAGAGAAAAGAGGAAAGAGCCCGAAAAGTTTTGGTGAAACCGGAGATCGGCGTGCGCTTTCGACATAAAAAGTTATACAGACAACTAAAATAAAGATTTACTTTCGGACAATCCATCCTAAAGAAACGTGGTATGTGATTCATATTTATCCCCTTCTAAAATCATAAAATTATTTACAATCGCCAATCGTTTTGACTTCCATTAAATTTCTTTTCAAATAACGCAAATTAAATCTACTACAAATATAGTCTCGATACGCACGAATTGCGAATCAAACTAATAAAAAGTGCGAAATGAGATATTGCTAAGTATTTATAAAAAAAAAATAATTACGTTTTTTTTTTCTAAAATAAAATCAACAATAAAAATCAATATTAAATGAGACATTGGTGCGTAATTATATGCATAATTACAATCTGAAATTTGCAATTTTTACACAATACTATAAATTAATTTTAATCATTTGTTGTAATTAAAAAGAAATATTGTAATCTCGACAAATTTTTATAATATTTTTAAAATTCTCAATCCTAATTAATAACCAGATAATATTATTAAAATACCATATATTATAGTTATATAATATAATATTGTGGGAAACACATAAATTATTTGTAACAATAATTAAGCTGCAGGCAAATATATTTTGGATCATGATGCGCATAATGGAAATAATAGTAGTAAATGGCAAAGGCAAATCAATGACAAAGGAAATATTAATAATCGTAATAAATATTAAATAAATGCGAAACACAGAGACGTGTTAATCCGTTGGCGTCACATCGCATGGATGAAAGTCGTCGACATCCTTTAGCGTGAAATACTCCGGCACGATGGTTGGCGCGTTAACGAATACATGGCTCGCGTCATCGCCATATGAATTGTTATCATTGTGCGAGTAGTGCGAAGATAAATCGTTAATACGGTATGTTGGGTGGCTGGTGATGGAAAGTGGAACGCAGAACGCGAATCATTGGCCCAGATACGTTTGTTTTCGCAGGAGAGATCGTCGTTCGATGAGGGATCGGAGCCAGTAGCAGCATCCGTTATCGAATTTCGGTCGTTCCAGCTGGAGTTTGTTTGAGTTATAATCATTTTTTCATTCTCTCCTTCTCCCCTCCCTCTCTCTCTCTCTCTTTCTCTTTCTCTCTTTCCCTCTCTCTCTCTCTCTCTCTCTCTCTCGCTCGCTCGCTCGCTCGCTAACCTTCTTTTTTCCAACCACCGCAGGACGCGCGAGCGCCATAAATTTTTGCATTCCGGCATGGGACGAGGAATCTACTTGATTAAACAAGAAAAATAAACAAACAAAAAGCGAGAATCCTCTTGCGGCGCTCTGCGTGTTTCGATATCAGACGCTTTTGCATTTCGCAAACTTCTTCATTGATTATTTCAGCAGCTTGTATAATTGATTTTACATTTAATTTACGTGTTCGGACCTCAAAACGCGCAACGCATAATATATATCTGCGAATTTGGAAGTAGAAGGCATATCTATATGTAAAATTCTATAAAGTCACACGTAAGAGAAGTGTCAATTGCGACCCGATATTGAATGTATCTCGCACATTTTTGCGTTTTTACGTTTGTCGAGCTGGCGAGAATGCATTCTTAAATTACATGATATAACATATCTGTCATGAGACGCTCGCGTGAAACTTCCTGGTTGCATCCGCAGTAATTTCATCGGTCGACTTAAAAGTTTCATAGCTCGCTCCTAGTCCTAAAGCCCATGTTCTTGTATCTAAAGCATCGCAGAGAAAAGCACCATGATGAGCCGCTTGAGTCTCGACGCCGTAACTACAGCGTCGCTTTCGTGTCGCGCAACCAAGTCGCCCTATCATATACATGCGCCTACATACATATGCACGAGGAACAAAGTGCAGTGCTCGAAGTACAGTTTGACTCAAATGGCACTTTTCTTATCTCGTCGCCGTCCAGAGACTCGAAAAAGAAAACGTTGAAAGGGCCGATGCGTGGAGAGTACAAACGCAAGATATAGTTGAGTTGCATACCTTCAAACCGCAATGCAATTCAATCGCACATGTGTTACGTGTAGGTACATCACAGCGGTTCGTCGCCACAGACGTCGTTTCCCATTCGGAGGCTGATCGAGGCGAATCGTCTTCCGCATCGCGAAGCGGAAACTGAAACGCGCCACGCCGCCGCCGGAGGCGGAGGAAGCCTGGTGGACGTGGAGAAATAGCAGCCGGTAGTCGAGCCTCCGGTCTCTCTCGTCTGTATGTACGGCAGCCAACTCCCGTACGGTGTAATTGTATTGATCCACGACGGACACTGCTCGCGCGACATCGTACTTGCGTATACACGCGTTTACAGAATATGTAACTGTAATGTAGGCTGTAACCGGATTGTGAAAATATTCATGATCTTTCTCTCGATATCGTTTTGATTCTGTGTCTGAAATGGTGTGCTTTCAATAATCGGCTCTTCGTGTAATCTAGATCTTTTTCGACACGAAACGACAGCGAAACACTCTCAAATTTCTCCGAAATAAAGAAGGGCTTTCGTGATTCGTAACTGTTTAATAATGTAACAGAAATGTTGAAGAGTAATCTTGAATTTTTCCACGTTTTTTAAAAGCCCAGAATGGTAAAAACCTTAAGTTGTATGAGGCAATGAAAATATGAATGTGGAACGTAGGGTTGAATTATGCATTTTCAAACATATTTGTAATAGCTACGTAATCTTATACCAAATAAATTTACTGAGCTTGATAATTGAGCTTGATTATTATTACAGGTTATTCAAATAATCTATGTATTATTTGCAACAAACGAACATCGTTTACTTTATTTATTTGAAATTTATAAATCACACTTAAATTGATATTTTTTAATTTTATGCAGTGAATCTTTTCTATTTTTCTTCGAGACGTGTTTGTTTCTAATTATCATCTTTTCGATAACATATTCAGAACTCATAATTACCACATATTTACATTTCGATTCAAACGCTTTGTTCTAACTTTGTTTTATCAGCTCTAAGATGCATCTACATTTCGACGAATCAAAAAAAAATATCACTATAATTACACAAGAATGTTCACTTGATTTGGTAGGAATCATCACTTCGAATACATTCTAGCACGTAGTAATTGCGACAAGTTTGTATGTTAATCTTTTGTATGTTAACGATGCGTAATAGACGAAAGAAGATAAGAACATATGTAATGTAAGTGATGTATCCACTGAAGATGGTTCCGTTGAGAATCGAAACGTTTGGAAGATTTTTATGATTTGTAACAATATATTCTTTTGCACCGATAACGTGCTTGGCTCATTTAGTCCGTATACAAATTTATTATTGAATTTTTCAATTTGCTGAGTCTTTAAAGTTTTTTAATTTTAATTTCAGAAAGAAATAATTTTATATCTATAGATGAATCTAAATCTAAAATATAATACTAAATAATTTATCAACGTTGTCGTGGGATATTTATTCGCACAGATCGTCTTTTGCACCAAAGGAAAAGGAAACAGAAAGAAAAGACTAGAGGAAGGCAAAGGAAGAGGACGAGGAGATGAACTCCGACGACAGAATTAACGCTGAAACAGTCTATAGAGCCGGGCCATAAACGATGACAGCGTGAAGTTCGTATGGCAGCTTCGCCCAGCAGGGGTGACTCGGCTGAATGCCACTCGTGAGTTTATTCGCGCCGCGACCGAACATTATAAGGCCGCGCAGCTAGCGAGGGCTAGACGGACCGGTCGTTAACTCACGTTTTACTGCATCCATCGGATAATGACGAAGACGTGTCACCCTGGAACGAAGTGCGACAAACGACTGCAACCGGATATCGACATTCGACCGAGCTCGGCAAGCATCAGTTTTGAATCGCGCTCGCTTTTCAACGAATTCCTCTCTGAGATTCGATTGCGAATCGTACGGGAAGATGAACGAAGATAAGCTGTCCGAAAGAACTTCCAGTACGTAGAAAATGAAGTTTGTAAAAGCATTCAAATGGAATCAAAGATAGACAGAGTGGAGTGAACGCAGAATAACGTAGAAGATATCATAAATCTTTTTACGTTACATGAAAAGCATATATGTCTTCTCACATATTTCTAAAATGTTACATTCAATTCATTCAGTTTATGTTTCTTAATTTGTATATATATATATATATATATTCTTAAACAAAAGATGGAATATATCCTAAAAATGTTAATGTACCAAAGATAAAAAACATTCTGTTACGTCTAACACTTTTTTTAGAACCTTAATATACGTTCTCTTCAAAACGGATTATCCAATGCTGAAAAATGTAGAACGATCGACACGGTCGCGGCATGAATTCTCTTTCATTTCGCGAAATCCAATTTACGAAACGTAAGCGCATTAGGGTTTTGCACGTTATTTCGCACAGTATCCGCGTTGTTGTTTCGCGGACAGAACACGGCACCGGCCTTCCTCGAAACGCCAGAGCGCGTTCCGCACGAAAATATATGGATGACATACAGTACTTCCGTGCTCGAGCGTAATTTATTAAAGGCCAACGAAAAATACAAAAAAAAAAAGAAAAAAGAAAAATAGCAGACCACCGGTACTGACGATTTTCGTGCGACGTGCTCTTCGGCGAATCCTCAACGGCCGAGCCTGTCTGCCTCTGTCGTCCCCATCAAGCAAGCCCGAATGCGATTTACCGCTGATCCTCTTTAACGAGCTTCCGATAAACGAAGGAAATTCGCGTCAGCGATGAAAACGTTTCGTAATCCGGGATCTCCGCCTGTCTATCCGTTGCTGCGCTCTTTCTTTTTTTTTTTCGTTCAGCGCCCGAGCTACGCCGCCGAACACGCCTCTTCTGATTTCGTCGGCGGAATATTTCGCCAAATCATGATATCCCGCTAAATGAAATAATTATAGCGGCAGACAGGATAGATTAAAAACGACGGAGCTTCCTCTTTCTGCCTCTCTTTCTTCCCTCACTCTATCTCCTATCTTGAACTTCGACCCCCGACACTCTAGTCGGATCGAGATGCATTTTGAATCGCGATTGCGAGATACCACTGCAAAATCCGCGGCTACTCTCGGGTTACACTCGAAATGGATTAAACGTAAATATTAAGGCAGCCGAGCGGTACATAAAGTTCTAATTAAAAGCTTTCCGCTCTCGAAACATCGCGAAATACGAAAGGCGGTTTTCCTCGCATTCGTTTGTAACGGTGTTACGACGTGGATTAACGTAAAATCGAGATTTGGCAAAGTACGAATCTCGAATTTCTTTCTCGATTAAAACAAATTAGTTGACTCATCAAAAATTGAAGACTTTCGCTTTGAACAATGCATATTCAGTTGCGCAGTATCATACGTATTGTATAAAGCCAAGTAAACACGATATTAATAATAAATTTGTAAATTATGTTACGCAGTATATTTATAAAAAAAAAATATATAAACTATAATATGCGCATATACATATATTAGACTTTGTTAATTAAATGTTAATATCCAGCAGCCGACAAACGGGAAAATAATTAAATAAATTTTTAACATTAAATCACAGAATGAAATGAACATATTAGTATGTGTACATATAAAATAAAATATCTACAAAATACTGCTAATTAAAATCATGATAATATATACTTAATCGTCATAAGTCATGGAATATGAGAACGGATCGTTGGAGTTTAATGCAAAATCTGAGCGAAAAGCTCCGGCGGCGTTCTGAAATGAATCGAGTTCCGGCAATGTTTCGTGCGCGAACAGACGAAACGGAATTAAGAGAAAAGTACGAGCCACACCGACACGCGGAGCACGAGACGGTACCGTTGCCGTTCAAAATCCGTTCACTCACACTACTGTCGGCGTCGCCGTCAGCAGGTAAGTATGACAGTGAACTTTATTATGCGCGTCGAAACCCGAACAGCGTGGTGGAGCTGTCACGCGAATCGGGGATGTAGGGACGGCGGCGACGCCGGCACGCAAGCCTATTTCAATGGTAATAAGCTGCCGACCAATCGCCAAGGATATATTAAATATGTATATGCATAACGAAGAGAAAAGGACGACAAGAGAGCGCTCGGTCGCGGCGACGGAGGCGTGCCAATCAATTAGCGACGTTGTCCGATAAGCTCGTTCTCTCTTCCGACGACTGCGTCAGAGGCATCACGCCATCCATGTAGCGTCGGCTACACTGCCGCACAGGGCCGATGGGACTGACGCAAACCGCAGCTGCATTCTAAACAGCCCCGTGATCTCCGTGCTATCCTGGCCCGCCTGCCCCCCACGGACGTTGTGCCTCGACGTTATGGGCGAAAATTCGGAATTCGACAGGCGAGCCGACGTGCTCCGACAGAAAGATAGGAAGGGTACCGTTTCGTGCCTCCGTTAACTGTAATAAAACGAAGGGATGGCACGGAATTTCCCCGGGAGTTTGCGGAAACCACGTTCCGAACAATCTCAAGTGTGTAGAAAGAAAATTATCTTTATAAATTATATAGAGCAAACTATTCAATAGTTTTGCAAAATTGAAATACAATTGCTATATGACTATAAGCTTCAGTAAACGCACGATCCATTTTTAATCCCAGTTAATTGACGAATTAAAAAAATAAAAAATATTACAAATTCCAAAGCTTATCGTCAGTATTCAACAAATTGTGCTTTATCTTAGCAGTAAATAAAATTATTGTCAATAACTACTGTGATAGCAATAGTAATAATATCATTGCAATAAACGTATATATAAAGCCTAAAAGTAACGGATAAAATATCAATTCGGAAATAATAGCGCTGAAGCAGAAAATATCGACTGGCTTTAGGTGCGGCTTTATGGCTCGGCCTTAAGTGTAATGTGCGAATAAATACATAAATCTTTTTCTTCAGTCGACGGCCATGTCATTAGCAGGTATCGCATGCGATTCTTTCCGTAACACGATGGATAGCGAGTGCTACGGTACATACACTCGGATGCATCGAATGCGAGAAAATATAGAACCGCGCGAACGAAGTAAATATATTTACTTAGCAAACGCAATTATCCGAGCTACCGCGGGGGTTTTCTTTGAGTGAGTGAATGAATGAATAAATGAGAGAGAAAGAGAGAAAACTTCCCTTATATACCGCGCGATACACAATATAAATTTTAAATATGAGGCGATCAAATCTACTTATTTCCAGTAGACGCGCGCGTATTTCCAGGTCCTCGTCCCCGCGGACGGGTCGGTTATCTACGAGTACGATGATTCCCTCCCTTTTCTCCGTGTTCCTCATTTAAAATACAGAACTTAAAGGAGCTGGCAGTCGAAGGTACTTACTCGGCACATCGCGATATTTATTCGCGCTATTGTGAAGGCTAACTCACTTCGATGGAATAAGCCCTCGCGAATAGACTGCAGTGCCAGCGAGGAGTTGATGGGCACGAGACCCATCCCGTTCTACAGCAATAACGACCATGGTTACTTATATATACTCCTATAGCAACGTAATCGATTCTCCCTAACTTTGCTGACGATAGAGAGAGACCTTGATAATTAGCACCCACCTATCTACGTGCGAAACTTCCCGTCTCTCACCCCGCTCTATCCTTTCGAGATTAACCGAGACCCATATAGAGGCCAAGTTTCCACGGTCGTCTAAAGCTTTAGATAGAGGAACATGAAACGAGATGAGCGACCCGCCACTAATTAAGTACAAAACTTCAAACTAATGAATCTTTGCGTCCGTCTTTGTCCGTCTTTTAAATTTTATTCATATAAACGTATAGAAATAGTCCAAGGAATATGCGACGATAGGTTCACGACGTAAAACTTTATGTTAATAATAGTTCAAGTTACAATTAGTTAACATGTTAATTACATGGATATATATATATAGTATTTTTATCAATATTTGTACAAACTTATTGTATAACTCTGCTTGATACATAATATTGTTTGAAATTATGAAGTTTCAAAATGAAATATTGTCGCGAATAATAGCCAAGGATGTGACACGGTGAAACCGAGATCGTATAAAGTTCTCGACGAAATTCCGTGTATCATTGTTACACGTTAGTTTGGCATTGTTTGATTGACTGATACCCGTTCATTTGGCGTAACGTGGTGGAAAGTACGGGAAGTGTGATAACAGGTGACAGTATTACGCAGCACCGATGTCATTCCACGGGAACGTGAAGCTCGAGTTTCTAAACTCCGGTAGACTAGGCTGATCCGTGTAGCTAATTTTCAGAAAGTACCTGACTCGCTGCATACATACTATAGACATGAGCGACAACTCCTGCGCATTAGTCCCATAATGAGCCGCCACGTTTGTAACTCGGAAGAATGGCTCAGTATTCCCGATGCTGAATGCAACAATGCGTCTTATGCTATTTACATTAACGAGAATTACGATAAGCTCCGCCCACATTTACCGCGGGATTTATGGAGGAAATTATTTGTTCTCGCTAAGACACACTGTGCGACGCAAGTTTCTTGAATGCGAGCCGCAATGTCTAAACGAGCTCTCCCGGCGAATGTAAAACTGGAGTGAACGTTTTTCATCCACGATTTTAAGAGACCTGTTCCCTCTCCCCCCCTCTCCCTCTCTCTTTCTTTCTCTTTCACTCACTCTCTTTAAATGCTACTTGTTTTATAACTTTAATTTTCTTTCGCCAAAATTGTCTCTTGCAATGTTTGTACCGTTCATATTACATTTAAATTTCTTTTTACTTACTTAGCTTAATTCTAATGGTGATAGTGACGAATGAATGCTTACCTGCAACAAAGAGAAATAATGATAATTAATAACAGCATTTGTAATCACAGTTATTAATCACAGTATAAATAATTATTAACTCATATATAGAGAGTAAAGAATACAAATAAATCTTTATTAACCTTGAAATTTTTTTGTTATTATCTCATGTAAACTGTATATATAAAAAAATGAAGATGGAACCTGAAACCATTTTTGATAAATATCTACGGATATATTTTCAATAAAAAATTACCAGTAGATATTATGTAATTTTTATAAAATAAAGAAAAATCTCTCGTAGAAAAATTATATTTTAGTATATACTTGTCATATCTTCTACACTTCTTACTCTCTATGTTCATATTTTTTAATGTATCAT
>Ga0157364_1001984_pt1 | contig 18413 bp, 14 predicted proteins | sample AttsexASBM2_FD_111476 | JGI IMG/M metagenome (GOLD analysis project Ga0157364, IMG submission 111476) | Fungus gardens microbial communities from leaf cutter ant in Ribeirão Preto, State of São Paulo, Brazil - Atta sexdens ASBM2 | ecosystem: Host-associated > Fungi > Mycelium > Unclassified ...
ATTTTTAAGAATTGAAACACATCTATATTACGTTTTACAATAATTGGAAAGGAAATATTTTTATATTTTTTTACTTTGACTCCGATTAAATTACGTACTTTTTGTTTATCACATTTCTTCACTAAATAAATCAGTTCCCGACTATAAATATAACTTTTGATGCGAAATATTACTTGTTTTTCTCCCTTGTTCATTATTTCATTTAATTATGCAAGTCGTGCTAAATAATTTAAATCATAATTCACGACGTGTTCATAAATTGGGATAGCAATACCAAATGCCTCTGAAAATAGATGCTTGTGTATTATAAATAAAAAAAGACATATAGCCCATTATAATGAATAGGAACTCTGACGGAGTTAAGTTAAGGGCACTAACACTGCAATACGTCTTGCGACACGCTCGGGTACAAGTCCGCTCATTTTCTAGCGGCGTATCGTTAATCTCCACCGCCCCCTTCATTGTGTCTCTCACGCATGGCCCCCGTTTATTTCCACTAATCAATTATCGGTGCCGTTCGATCACGCGGCCGATTCTTAATCGCTTGCCACGATCTTCCCCGTACCGTTGCTTTGCGGATTTTAGAAAGCGGACGTTCTGAATTCCGCCGCGCGATCGCTCTCAGGTGGCTGGATAATTATGGTCGAACGACGCCGGTGATTCGAGGAAAAATCATGCATGCACAGTGTGCGGCACGGGGGACTTACGAGGAGTCGTTAATAAGACTGGCGCAAGATTTCCCACGTTGCAAGCCATGTGAGCGTCGATGCACGAAAAATCATGACGGAACCTTACCAATAACTGACTAGACAAATGAGACAGGCTGTAATGATAGATAGATCTTATTTACATTTTTTTTTAGAGGATATTGATTTCCGCTAGAAATGAAGAATTGATATATTGCGACAAGCAAGATCGAATTCTGAAAATCGATTAAATGGATTATGTACGTGTAGATAAAAGTATTATATTATCCAGCGGCCATTTTTAAAAAGTGCTTTGATTGAGACAAATTTGTTTGTTGGACGAAGTGTATACGAGTAATTTATCAATTAGATTTCATTTGATAACAAGCACAACAATGTGATACTACAATAAGATCTTTGATGATAGATTGTGCATCAATATTTACTGTAATAATTTTATATATAATTATAATAGAATTAAACATATATAGTCCCTTTGGAGAGAGTTATATTTTGCAAGCAAAATGGTGAAATGTAATTAGCAGTTATGTCGACGTATCCTTGCATACACAGTTGTAATCGAATAAGTATCATCCGTTAGGGAATCATGATGATATATATTGTGCAGATCGATACGTATCTCGCGAATTAATCGGAAGCTCTTTGATCATTCGCCTATTCTGCTCTGACGCACACGCGATCATACAATTAATTATTGACCCGTTTTAATCCCGTTAGGTCTAATTAGAGAGGATGGTGTCTCGTCTCAAAGTTGTTAATTGAGTTGGTTAATGCGATAAAGGAGTTCGTAGTGTTCTCATTCTCCTCCCCTTTTGCACCATCCATTGTCTTGCTTCTTCTGCTTCTCCGTTTCGCTTTATCTCTTTTTATTGCGGAATTCTAAAGGTGTGCAGATACCTGCAGACAGTGATTATTTCCACTACTTCAATTATTTGAGTTATTCCCATCAACGAGTTTTCCCAGCACCCGATAAAGTTATCGAGAAATCATATATGACATCCTTAATATTCACAAGATCTCAAAATAAATGTGCTCGTGGAAATTTTCTCAAGATGAACGTATGTGAAAACAAATTACAAATTGAAAGAAAAGTTTATATTTTTTATTCTAAAAATTTATTAATTGATAAATCCTTCATTAACATTATCTCCTCGAATTATATGACACATAAATGTGGTATAATAATAAAATATTACGACAACGGGATGTTCTGGATTGCTCGCAATTGAACTTTCCTTTATTTTATATCGTATAATAAGGATCGTTTATTCAATCGCATAATTATTATTAAAAAGTGCTTTGTATAACTGCGGGATTATTGGTAAAAATATTTCTCTCCTACGAGCCGCGGAAACTGCCCTTCGAGAGATGAATCTCAATGTATTCGATTGATTAAGTCATGCTTTTGTCGAGATAAAACGCTCGACCAATAGATTTTTTTTTTCTTTTATTACGAAGCGGCTATCGGCATTTAATAAAATATAGTTCTCCAATTATGAAATTGCATTGTACGATTATATTGATTATATTTGCTGAGAAAAAATTTAGCTTTTTGTTCATCATTTTTTAAAGTTATTTCTCAACAAGAAAAATCAAGTATTTGTATGCATTTATGTATATAAATATATGTATATAAATAATTGAAATGTATATAATTAATATATGTATTGTCGTAAATATTTCGATTAAATTATGCCAATCTTGAAACTTATATAATAAATCTTCCTAAACGCAGTTAGATTTTTAATTTAGCTTATTAACATTTTTTTTTTTTCATTTCTATGCAATATACCTTGCTTTTCCATCTCAAGAATCATTTATCCGATACGTTCCGTTGCATGCAGTCCAATAAATCGAGACGCCGCACCTCGCTGCACCGCGTGCACAGACGTTAAGTCGATACTGGCCAATAATAAATGCCTCTGCACATGGCAGCGTCGAACCCTCCGTTGCCGTGGGTTTTCACGTACCGACGTTAAATTCGGGGCATCGATAATCGAAGTTGGAACGGTTCTTCGCTGAGGTCGCGGCATTGTACATACGTCTCCTCATATTCGTGTTACAACGTGTATATGTACAGCATCATGTCGTTTCGGTATAACTGTGTAGGCAAGGCGTATGGAAAGCCGCGCCATCCCAGGAGGTTCATTAATTATAATTAATATCGCTGTCGATAATGGCACTAGCACTTCGTATAATATTGCCATGACGTACATACATCGTCGTGAGACGCCTCCGCTTTATGCGGTCTGCTCTCGCGGTCTTTTCGCAAGAAACGATCGTGATCGATGCCGTTATATATCGATGTAATCTTCCATCTAACCGAGAACACATTGCATATTATGAAAATATGCATCATATGTTTAATTAGAAATTTAAAACAGCTATATCTTTATTATTATATAGGTTATATAAATAAAAGAGAGATGCATTAATAAATAAGTAACTATGATTAATTAAGATGTAGTAAAAATAAGTAAATAAGAAATAGGAACAGTTAATAGAAAAAGAATAAAATGAAAGGTACTTATACCGGATCATCTTGAATTTTGATTCAGTGAGTTTTGTCTTCAGTGAGTTACACGGAAAGAATGATTTTGCTGAATCTAAAAATTTAGTTAGATACAATTTTGAAAATAATTATGTTGGACCATCAAAATAATAATTATGTAGGACGCTCAAGCGTAATGAGCAATGCTGCAAAAAGTTTTGATGTAGTCTCGCAACAAGCTTGAACATCCTACATAATTATTTTTAGATCTGTATCTAGTTAATTTTTTATTAAATAAAAAATATTAAATTTTTAGATACTTTAGCAACACATCGTTCTTTCCGTAAATGCACGTAATTATTAAATGATACAATATTTTAGATATTTTGTATTATGTTATAAATCTAAACGCTACATAATAGGATATAAACACGAATTTCGTCATAAAAGCAAATCGATAATTATATACGTACGTGTAACTTTGCTTGTCGAGGATCAATTGTCACCATTTAACGATCTCGAAGATCATTCAATATTAAGAGTTAATTCGCTGGTCTGACAGGTGCAAGAATTGATGCCTCAGGTATACGGGAACATCCCGACGTAGATTGAGTATCGATCATTATACGCGTCGTGGTTATAAATTGTCGTTACGAATCAATTGGCCGTCGAGCGTGACTATTCGTGGATGCAATTAACCATCGGCGAAAAGCGATTTCACTCGGTCAATTCGCTGATGAGAAAGGTGAGAAGGTATCTGGGGCACTCTTGACAATAAGGACACATTTTACGTCATCTCGCTTTAGAATTCTTCATTCTTGTAATTACCTGTACCAAGGTAAAATTTTTCACTTTATTTAAAAGTTTCACTTGATTAAACAACGATGCAACGATTTCTAAATCAATTAAATTCTTCATGCATGAATTTAAATAAAGATAAAAGTAATTATAATTTATCGACGTGTATTAATGTGTTTTATCTCGTAGTTTAAAATCTTTCATGTCGCCCTGCTGTGCGTATTTACGAAAAATTGGCGATTTATGTGGGCTTAAATGTACAAATCGGTGCAGCAATCGGTGCACCAAGATGAAGGGTAGCTCCGACATGGATTAAACGACGTTGATTATATGCATCTCGCTTGTAAATCGTTACAAATTAATCGGCCGTCAGACTCCCCCCTGCGTGTTCATCGATGGATGGGATTAAGCACTTTGCAAGAGGGATCGATTCACTAGGCATCGATCAGAATCTTCGTACACCTTTTAACCTTTAGCCGATGTTGAATCGTTTACTTTGACAGGAAGAAAAGAAATGTTACTCTTCTTTTTGCAAGTTGGATATGTAAGTGTATATAGTTTGCTGAATTTCAGTATACGTGAGAAATGTTCTGTTCTGTTCTGTACTCTGGAGGAGGGCGAAAGAAAGGGTAGTATTCGTTACCGTCAAACCTTTTGACCTCGTGCTGATAGAGGATCGATGTATCTCTCTTAGTTTCCGATCTTCTCTCGTATGAATCTGCGATTAGAAAAATTGCGCGCTTCCTGATAGATCGATTACCTTGATCGATCATGCGTTAGTTAGAGAGCATACTTTTTGTAATTGCCACGCTATGTATAAGCTAACTGTAGGTACTAATGGCTGCTCGGGATAGGCTGATAATTAATAGCTGTGATTAATTTGACACTGGTATCTTATATCAAATCTCGTTGAATCAGCGCTGCGTGGATCAGTGCACGACTGTTCGATTGAATGGATAATGTTGAGCAGTATATTGTACGAGTTTGAAATTGAATGGATTACAAGCTATCTTAAAAGTTTATAATTTCTTACAATTTTATTATGTTTTGCAAGTTAAAGTAATTTTCTACAAACAGTAAAGATATTAAATTATCTACAAGTAAAGATATTAAACAATTTTTTTTTAGATATAATTACAGAAAAATATAATTGTAACATTTTGTAATAATGTTTTGAAATTACGTTAGGATGCTCATTTAAATATTTTGCGTTTTATTAATTTATGAAAATGTAAATTCGAAGGAAATGTCAACTTTTGCGCAGGCAAATCCATGTCCTCACCCAATTGTAATCCTGAAGGATGTGGCTTCGTCGGACATGGAGTCCTTGCTACGTTTTATGTATCACGGGGAAGTGCACGTGGGTCAGGAGCAGCTACCTGCTTTCCTGAAGACGGCTCAAATGCTTCAAGTGCGGGGTTTGGCGGACGTTAATAGCGGCGCCACGAAAATTCCATCGTCGTCGGCCGGCAACAACGGTAGCGCACCTGTAAGTTGTCCCTGCGGCAGTTTAATATGGAAGTTGGAAAATTAATTATACGAATTATACGGCTGGTTTCGAACTTTTAATTAATTTAGCCTTAATTAAAACGAATTTTAATTAATGTGCTTTTAACACTACGCCGTCGCCGCCATCGTGACAGGCGGAATCCCGGTTAGAATTTCCTGCTTCGTCCTTTAACTTTTAATTTCGACTTATAATAGACGTTAGACAAATATTACGTGGAAGTTTTAATAATGGAGTATTTAGAGTTTCTCTGATTATTACATATAATGAGATTATTGAATATTAATTGGAATTAAATTATATGAAGAATAATTGCGTTGTCTTTTTCATGGATGCTGTACTATCATCCGTATATTATCTTTAATTTGATCAGGCAACCCCACGTAACTGGCAAGATAACGGCAGAGGAGATCTCAATGAAAGTGAGTTGAGCCCACCAGAAAAGCGAGCAAGAAGTTACAGTCCGCCAATAGGAAATCACGTCGAACCAAAATTGGATCTTCAGGAATCCTTGTTAGGTCAGGCACTCGAAGGTGGTCCCACGATACACACGACATCCACAAACAATATACAGGTGAGTAAGAATTATATATGTCAAGTTAGGCAACAATAATGATGTTCTATTACACATCAACGTATTTCCGCGCAAAAGTGTAAATTTAAATTTTATGAAACCGATTAGTATCTTTGCAATGATTATAGGTATTTTTTACTGATATTTTACAAATATGAGGGTATTTTGTTAACTTTCAGGCGCAATCAACTGGCGAAGATTCGAATTCTATGTCAGAAAACGAAGAGGATGTATCGAATCACGGCAGCATTCTTAACGCAGTGAAGACCGAGCCAAGTGATATTCTAAATGATTCTATAGAACACCATCGAGCCACCAGCTTTCCTGCAGCGTTATTAAGTCTTCAAGGTAATTATTTGGTTTTTATGTTTAAAATTCTCACATTAAATCTTGTATAATATTTTATATTTAACATATTGTTATATTAACATATTGTTAATTATTTGCTCTGTTTGATTCATTTAATAATAAATAAACCATATACTTCAAGAATAAACAGATTATTGATCTGTTTTAAAAATATGTTTTATATTGATAATTGCTTATACATTATAAATATCGGCTACTTCGGTATTTATAAGGCAGAGTTGAATTTATGTTGGACCAAAGAAATCCCAGTTTTGTCGAAAGGATGCAAATTAGTTTTTTAATTAATGGCACATTTAATTACTAATTACATTTGTAATTAATTATTAATTCCTCGTCCAGTTACTAATTACTTTCGTAATTAGCAATTAGCCCGACTTAATTACTAATTACGGCTTCAATTAAAATTAATTAATGAATAATTACAATTATTTCTATTTGTGTACATAATTTCATTGTATTCTTTGACTTATGAAAATGTGTTAATATAAATCTATTATGAAATGTAATAAACTAACATATTATTAACATAATTTGATTTCGTTTACTTGTGCTCTAGTCAATTGAGCGATACAAATCTCATGATTTATATTTATACTTACAATAAAATAGTAGTTGACTTTACTTTGTTAATGTATACTGCATATTATTAAGTATTAAAAAATTAATATTCTACAATATTTTTAATTTATGACAATTTACTAAGATAATAAACTGCACTTCATATTTAACATATAAATAAATAATTGCACTTTTCTATCTTATTTAACATAACATTAAATTTTTAAAATAATGATATCTTTGTGTAATTAATCTAATTGACTCTTTATTTTTAAATTACAGGCATGAATATGCCAGGACCCTCCGGCATGCATCAAGTAGCCAATCAGGATCCAAACTACGGTAAGTTTATCAAATCTATGATTTGATCTCACCCTTTTAAACATTCTTAAAGCCCAGACTAGTATCCTTCCGTCGTTTCCTAAGACTCTGATCTCTCGTTATTGCGTTGAATGCATGAAACTCTCGTACCTCTCATAACCCTTGCATCCCTTGTCAGCTACCCCTCTTATCACACGGTGAGCAGCAACGTATTATGGAGTCGCATCTCTGCTATGATTTTCATTATTGTGGCGTATCTTACATGGCAGAGACATAAATCTTTTTCATAGTAACTATCATGCAATGACCTTTCTATTCGGAAATGAACATCATATTGTATCTTCGTCTTTATCTGTGATGTGAGGCTTATTTTCGACATCGTATATTACCTTGAAAAATTGTGTAAGTGTGAAATCGATTCGCGTCGTTACTTGCAATATCAACAAAATTTTCAGGCTCAGGAATCGAAATGTAAATCTAAACTTATATTATTCGTATCTAAAATAATCGTAATTATGCGTGTATATCAATGTAGTGATATCAATGATATTCGGTCTCAATTTGAATAAGAATTGGAAACAAATCGCGATGGGAAGATAATGAAGAAGAGACGAACAATATAGGGTGCACAAGAGCGCCAGGAACAATTAAAGGTTGCCATATTAACTTGATACAAAGGATTGAATTCGATTCTAGATTTAGGGAGAGACTCGTTGGGGGAGGGTACAAAAATTATTGAGGGCAAAACCTTGTCTTTAAAACCTGAAAATATACTTTCAGAAAAGAGAAAGTTGAAAAAAAATACATAAGAAAGGGCAGTGGGAGGCAAAAAAAGCGATTGAATAGTGTTTAAGGAATCGTACGAGGTTGGCTGAGGACTGACATTGGCTGGTGGTTCCAGGGCGGTGGCAGCCCTCTGGAGGAGATGGTTCAAGTTCGAGTTCCGGTTGGCTGCCAGGTTCATCCTCCAAGAACGAGCAGGCCGGGTCTGAAACCTACCAGAGCGGCGGAGGTCACAACTCGAAAGGGCAGGATCTCTCGGGCTTGCTTCAGCATCATCACCATCAGCATCATCACCACCATACCACCAGCCAACAGTCATCGCAGCAACACACCCTCAATGCCCTCAACTCCCTCAATAATCTAAACAGTGAGCAACTTACGATGATGCATCAGAAACTGCAGAACAATCTCCAAAGTCTCCAGCAGAGCACTTCTGTCAAGAATGAGCAACTAAATCTGATACTGCAGTCTTGTGCGAAGGACAAGATCGATATGGCGATACTCCATCAACAATCTCACAGGCGGTATCATCAGCAAAGGGAGGACGCCAATCAAACCGGTAAACCCAAGTGTCCCGAATGCGGCAAGATATATTCGAACAATTCTAATTTAAAGCAGCACATTGTTAACGTTCACACTGTGCAGACTGAGTACATTTCGTGTCATGTGTGCAGCAAGCAATTCAAGACCAAGCAGTACTTGCAGATTCATCTGCTTTCTATGCATGGCATCAGAAAGCGAAAAACTTACCCTCTGTATCACCAGATACAGACACATGTGCAGACGCAACAGCAATCTTTGCAACCTGCCTCACAAGTTTCCGCAAGCCAACAGTCTCAACAATAATATTCCCCGGCTGACAGAGAGAGAGAGAGAGAGAGAGAGAGAGAGAGAGACGATCCGAAGATAAGCAGTAATCTGGAAATTGATCGAAGAAGGCTTGCGATTTACATACATGCGTGCGAAAGAATCATTCGTTGATGCCTCATAATTTGTGATCCCCTTGTGAAGACTTTTGACAGACGTTTTTATAGTGAGGAATCCATTGTTATTGCGCTATGAAGAAATCAAATGTGAACAACGCGTTGCGTGCTTGTGTCTTCAGCGAAAGTGAGTTGACGCTAACGATATCATGATCATAGATGTAATATATTTTTTTTTTCTATGAGATGCGCTGAAGGAAGGTGCGTAGATTCAAACATAAACTTTAATATTCATTTGTTTGATAATTATTGATATTAAATACTAAAAGATAATTGCACATCTTTTTACAATGGCGTGCAATTATACTTTAATAAGACTGCAATTTTATATTTTAATTTTGAGAAGATTTTGTAACTAGTTTTATTTTAGTTAACAAATATAAATTATGACGAAGAGTTTTTGCTCCGATTTGCATATTATATGAATATCTAATTATTATTTCTTTATGGATGAAGAAATTGTACAATTGCAAATTTTTTATTTTTTTTTACTTTTTATTTTTTAATTGTACCGAGAAAAAAACTTAACAATATTCGATTTGTTCATATGAGAATAATATGAATATTTAAATTTTTAATTTGATAACAAATCGATCCTATTTCTTATATATATTTATATATATATATATATATATATGTATATGTAAAAGTATGCTTTTCAGTATTTTATAATATATTTTATAATATTTTTGTTATTATATTAAATATACTTAATTAAAAGAAAACAAATTTACATTTACATGTATATTATTTCGAAGTATTAGTTATTAATGTAATACTTTTCGAATGATTTGATTGCACATTCGGCCTCCCTCTCAGCGCATCAACGACGGTTAAATTTGACCCTGAGTGTGCGTCGAAAAAGCCGCGCCTAAGCGATCGAAGCTCACACTCGTAGGTATTCGTTTTTTATTAGAGTTCGGATAAGGGTGCGGAGGTGTCGATAGGTAAGGCGGAGGCGAAAGAGGGTGCTGGTACGAGAATTGGCCGACCTATTTTCGTCTCATACCGCAGTGCGCAGTTCACCCTTCGCGTTGACGATAAGCAGGCCTCCTCGATTGGTCGGAAAAGGAAGAACAGGGAAGAGCGTGAGAGAGACAAAGTTAGAAAAAGCTCCGCGAGAACTTCCTTTACCGCGTTATAACTAGTGCGATAAATAAGATGGTATGACCAACTCCGTTTTTTGAAAAGCAGGTTTGCGTTGTGAAGCCACTCTTTTATGGTATATTTATCGCCTGCTTTTATGGAAGAAATGAGCGGAATGAAGAATTATTCAGAAATAGATGTGAAAGCCGAAGATGCGGACTTTCACCTTCAAGGGTTATTGTTATTAATTTCTTGTATCGCTTCTTTTTGTGAAGGAAAGCTTTTAAATATTTATATATATGAAATATCGAATGAGGATTGAATTCTAAATGTGAATATATATATATATATATATATGTATATGTATATTTATTTATATTTATATAAATATATATATATTTATTTATATAAATATATATTTATAAATATTGTTTATATATAGATAGGATTAAAAGAAGAATAATCAATTTTTTAAGAACCACACTTCCATGTTGAAACTTGCATAAATAGAATTTTGTATAATTATCGGAAATGGAGGTACTAGCTACAATCTCACGGCAGCAATCTGTCGTAATTGGCATGACTGATGTACACAATATTAATCACGAAATTTCCCGTTCATCATGCGTCAATCTATCTTATAGAAAAGAATTGAAAATGGACAATCAAGCTATTCGTACATCACAATTTTCATCCATTTTTCAGAAACGAAGATTGACAAAACACTTTCGTGAAAAATTGGGGATCATTTGGTACAGCATCACTTTGCCTTTCGTGACGTGTATCGGGAACATGAACATATACGTGTGTCACGCACGCCATCGTCCGCAATATTACGAGGGAGAAAGAGATAGGGTACGTCGTATTGATCTCGAGGATTCAACAAACAGCACCTAGTACCTCCCGCTCGTTCCTCTCTAACTCTATCTTGCTCCTCCACCCCGTGCCAATCCCATCCCTCACCCTTCCATTCCCTCTTTCCTTCGCTGATATCTCTCCCTGTCTCTCATCGTGTTCCATACCATTCGATTCGCCCTCGCGTATATAGGGTTTGATGAGGGCAAGCAACCCTGCTCGGACGATAATCGCAATTCCATTGTCGGGCTTTCGATCGCCGTCTCTCGTCTCGACAATAGTTCGAGTAAGGACCCGTCTCCTTCCGCACTTTCTCTACAGCGGAGAATGAGATTGGCAAATCGCATTGCAGGATAATATCTAAAAAAATTAATCGCAATCACTTTCCTTTATTGCATTGCGATTTGGAATACTACGTGCAGTATTACAGTAGCTGACAATAATAATGACAGTGACACTAAGAATGAATGTTTCTAAATTTTCTTTGCTGTTAAATGGGCAAATATTGAAATGTTAGAAAATCTATTTATTTATGGTTGAAAAGTGAAGTAAACTAAACATTTATTGATTTACATTTAAAAAAATGTATTGCATTGTTTCAATACGGAGTATCTTTATTTGTGTTTTTTCGCAGATAAGAAAGATGTCTGCTTATATAATTTTTAAAACACAATGCAAAATTTCCGTGAATTCTATTAAACAGTGTCATAGTTCATATAGTCACTAAATAGCAAGAATGACTTCCAAGGAAAGACTGGCAAACTTATGGGATTGGGTGAGGAGGAGGTAATTTAGTCATTCGTGAAAAGTAAGCATTTTGAGGGAATATTAATTTAACAGGGAAACATAGTTTCGATCCATCGATCCGGCGCGGCGACGCTTGTTAACAACACGAGTCTGTCTCGGGTTAGCAGATTGTCGATTTCCGCGCAGACGGACGAGTAAGCGAGCGAGTGAATGAGCGAGCAAGAGAAAGTTTGCTGGGACACGCGATATTCAGGCCTATGACCATCGACCACGCGATCTCACAGTCGCCACGTTTATCCTCGTTGCGAACCCCTGACAAAACAAACCCCGGCTTATCCAATTCCGCGGTGTTTCCACGAATTTCTTCTATCCCGTACTTCGTGCCAACCCCTGACGCTCGCAATCCCCGACGTAAATGGAAGCAGAGCTTCGCATTTGTTCTCAGCAACCCCCCTCCTTCGACTGCCACTCTGTCTCCTTATCCGCGCACGTTCTTCTTACTCCAACCGCCTTTCTTCCCTTATTCGTTTCATTCTGCTTATTTCGTGCCATCGCATCGGCGTAAAACCCGTCGCCTACGAATGCGGCCTCGCCTAAAAGCACTCACCGGTACTACACTCGCGGGTGCGGTAGGGGATGGAATTCACTTCCGTTTTAGGACGTGCGGTAACCCAGTAACACAAGGGAGAAAACGATAGTATAGAATCAGCTGCGTAGCTACCCGCATGACTCTTCCAGCTATGATTGATGATTGTTGTTTACGAGTACTTTCGGTTTACTTTGAAGATATACGCGATTCTTTACAAGGATCCTTTCGAAATGGAAGGTTGTGAAAGTTTCGGCTAAATAATACTTTAGTAACAGTAGTTTTTTGTTTCTGTCTTTTGTCTTTTTTTTTAATAATAAAAAATTGCTAAATTCAACCTGATAAATCTTGTAATGTATTATATTAATAGGACAGTATAGTAAATTAAAAATAAAAATTAATAATTTTACATGATATCTTTTTAATTTATAAGAATTATAAAGATTCTGATTTAACAACTATTGAATATTGATTAAATCGCTGCAGTAAACTTGCTTCAAGCAAATTATCACAGGTGTAGGTGTTATACTTAGCAAGAAATTTTTGCTAAGTTTTTTTTGTATAAGCTAGGATATTTTATTTAAAAAATATCTATCTTTTGATATTTTTCTTTTTGATGTTTTTCAATCTGTCATACTTTTATTATGATTTGTAGAAAAACCACAGATCATAGCAAAACTATGACAGACTGTAAAACATCATATCATCTATGACAATTAAAGCAACCATATAATATGCGATTTTATATAAGAACATTAGATTGAATTTTTACTTGAAATAAAATAAAATTACAAAAAGAAGATGAATTTTGCTCGCGATTTTTTATTTGATAAAGTATCTTTCAATTTTTTAAATTTTCATCGATTTTATTATTTTAATATACTTTATGTATATTATTTTAATTATAATTAAAATTTTAAAACTTTTTAAAGTTCAGTACACTCATTAAAAAAAATTAATATATAAAATCGCTTGGATATTATTTTTTGTTTGAAGACCCTATACCTATACAATATAATTTAATCAAAATCTATGTCACGAAAATTGAATTAATTTTAGAGAATTTATTTTGATTTTAAAAGTTCTACGAGCTCATACATTTTCATCTTAACTTGTGAGACATCCGAGACAATTACCGCGTATCATTCCGGCCACCGAAATTACGTGTCAGCGTGACTTATGTTCTTTTTGCGTCGGTTCTTATCTGGATCTCTTGTGCTAGATTCTAGCAGCCTACTACAAATCCATGTTTCTACTGCAAGGTAGACTCTCGATCGCGCACTATCGGCAGATTAGAGCCATCTGTCACTCGGATCCGATTCGGATAGTTTCGTTTCGACCGTGCCTGGTCAGATTTTTATCTTCCTGACGAATTTCCACTAGGAAAACTTGGCTTTATCAACATTTGACCACGACTGCTCGATATTTCTGCGCAATATTTTTCGATGCGAAAGAGAGAAATATTGCAAGTAGATTTCAATATGGCAAAAACGAACACGATTGCGTGAGCGCGCGCACACACACACACACACACACACACACACGCGCGCGTGCGCGCGTGATTCATCAGTGATTCTTGTTTGGCATTGTATACGTATGTGCAGGGCACGGAACATCCGCAGCACGTGGATGAAGAGACATGGGGAAAGATTTTTCTTCGTCTTCTTCTTTCTTAATCTTTGCTGACTGCCCGTATCCTCCAAATGTCCGTCCAAGTTTTGATTTTCTCAAAGTATCCGGGAGAAAAAGATAACTCGGTTACTTAAAGTTTAACGTCGAGAAGAAGATAAAAATAGATATCGATATTACATTATTTTTTAATATGTATTATGCAGTTGTGTGGATAGAAATATTTAATTGATATATTCTCTTAGATAGATCGATTAATTTTATATTATATTGACTTTACTACAATTTTATTTAAAAAAAGGTAAGCGTAATCTTTCATATTTAGGCATTTTTATTATATTAAAAGGCATTTTTTAAATTAAACTTGTCGATATTTTAAAAGTAAATGTAATCGATTTCTCTCTACCATTATCAACAATTCCCCGAATAAATATAATGTTTAAGCTCAGTCAACATTGTTCTAACACTCAAGAAAATGAGGAAACTTCGCGTTGTAAAGATTGGAAAGACCCCAAGGTAAATCAATGACAAGTTATCCCACTCGAGTTGTTCGAAACGCAGTTGAAAAACAAAGATCGGTTAGAAAAAGAAAGGATCCGGAAATGAGACGAGATTGGATGTAATGGTCTATTTCAGGAGTGGCGATGCCATCAAATATATTCCGGGGAGTTTAGGGCTAGAGGATAGGACTTACATAGGTGATCTATTCATGCCTAGAAGGCGCAGAACTTCGTCGGAGGGTATCGCGGGAAGGATAAAAATGAGATTTTTACGCGATAAGCGGAGCAACGAGACAAATGCACGGTGTCACGTTGAATTGTTTGTCTCTCTCCTTTTTTCTATCTGCGTCTATCCTTCCTTCATTCGATCTTATCCCATCGACCCTTTCGTTTCTTACTTCTTTAATGACTCAAGCATCCCTTTTCTTCGCCTTTATTCTCGTGAAATCCACATGCTGTCGTCGTACGTGGGACGATTTTGGACTATGCCGAGGGTTCACCGTACATTATTGCGTCCTCTGGACAAATGATGATTGCAATTCCCTCTCAGAACTTGCCGCATTAGTCTTTGCGACACCGAGACTAATAGACTTTCAGACGTAAAATGTATTTTTACTGATTCTATCAGTATTAAATATATCACGATATGAAAGTCTCAGGGTTGAGAAAGTTACTTTTAAAAAGTATCTCGTTACTGTTACTCGTTACTCGTTGTAAAAAAGAACTCATCATTACCCATTGAAAAGATAACTCGTTAACGTTATCGTATTCAAAAAAATATAGAGTTGTTACAATTCCATTACTTTTTCACTGAATTTTGAATTTTTTCACTGACTTTTTTAGAGTGGTATTTAATTATATGTCGCTAATTGACCAATGCAACACGAAATATATAGTGGTTATAGTCGATCGCAACATGATCAAATATAACATTCCTTTCTTTTAACATTCGTTTATGCACATTCCATATATATTGTGTATACGTACACATATTACTTACGTGTACATAATAATGATAAAAGTAACGATTATATTCATTACGCCAAAATTGACTGCGTCACCATTGCCGTTATTGATAAAAAATATAATGTTAGCGTTTAAAAAAGTAACTGTAACAATAACGCGTTGCTTCTCAACCCTGGAAAGTATTTGCAAGGCACGCAACATTATATCAGGCAATATAGTGTAAAATTTGCGAAAGTTTATTATAATATGTTCTGTATAACTTTGATTTGAAAATTTAATTATTTTGTAATATAGCTTTAGTCAGAAAATATCGCTAAGCTTGGTGGATCGATAGAAGAAAAACAAATGGTAGAGAAAAAACATGGCGCGCACTTGGCTTTATATTCCCGTCGCACGTTCGAAATCGTCAGTAGGAATACTCGGTTTTAATCTGCCCGGTCTATCGATTCTCGTCGACATGAGCGAAAAACGAGAATGCATTTCACGAACGTTACAACAGCGTGGCAAACGTGGCGCGGCAGACTAAAAAAAAAATTACCTCCGAAATCCACTTAATGCAATAAAAACGGTGGACATCAAAGGCGAAATCTCATTAACGAGGAAAAGCGTAAATATGCTTTTATCTGAAAAAAAAGCACCGAGCTCTTAAACAAATTGACAATAATAAATAGATATTCAAAAAATAACGCTTGCAACGTTGATTAAGAGAGACAAATGGCCGTTATAGCTACGATGAACATAGTTTTTTCTCTCAATTTTTTTATACAATTCAAAATTTAAACGATATTAAAAGATATTAAATAAAATGGCTAATGCGGCTGATAAAAAATTAAATAAATCACGTGATGCAAAGTATTTAATTCGCTTTTCTATATAATGTTATTCCGTCGCCAATTTAAACTCGGGGTGCATTATCATTCTAATCGTAACACAAAATTATTCAGTTCGTTTACAATCTGAAAACGTTTTTTCTGTTTAAGACACAAAAGTTTTTGGTTGATTGTGCCGACTAAAATGGTTCTGTTCACGACATCCGCTAACTTTCGCGGGGAAAATAAAAAATGGGAATCGTGTAGAACGAACTCCGAAGCTAGCAACTTGTCCATTTTCTGATGCCGGCGGCACTCTTGCTGCCGAGATTCAATCAAACTTGCAAAGCTTTCGAGTACTCGGGCCAGCTCCCGGATTACTCGCGAGTAAACAGCGACTACACGGCCTCCAGCGCGCGACGTCGGGTGTCGATAAGAAGGCGCCGAGGAAGAAGGCACGGATGCCTGAACGGTGCTTGTCTATACTCCACTTGGGGTACATTCTCTTTCGGAGAAGAGTTTGCAGAGGAAAAGTTAGCGGATGGAGGAAGGGATAGAGTAATGTGGACTAAGGGTGGAGTACCGTGGAAAATCAATGTGGTCATAGAAGAAAAGAGGATGAGAGAGAGAGAGAGAGAGAAAGAGAGAGAGAGAGAAAGAGAGAGAGAGAGAGAGAGAGAAAGAGAGATAGATAGGAACTGAGGACAAGGATCCTTTATGTCGGGTCACGTCTTTAATATACCTCGCATGGGCGGCGCGGCGGTGTAGTTGCGGCAAGTTTAATCAATCTTCACGGCAAAGCCGTGCTGTGCCGTTCCGATGCTACATCCATGAGAAATGTATGGCAGTAAAATGTCGATTAAGATCGATTGTGGAAATGAGTTTTACAAAGAAAATACCAGAATGCACCTTCGCAATTGTCATGGCAGCAAAAGATGTCTATTCATCTACAACGGATACAATTCTAAAAGACGGATGATAAATTTTTTTTTGCTTCAAGTACACCTATACTTATAATTCAATACCATGACGAGGTTAAAGCATAAAAAAAGAAATTTATTATCCGCTTGTATAGAATAATGACTGACAAATTTTCCTTTAGAAAATTGAAGTATAGCGCGATTTTCTAGATTTTTTAAAATAGTTTTATATTTTGCTCAATTGTATCTTTTGACTAGTATGCCTACTAGTATACCTGAGCTTTCTAATGCAAGCTATTGTTGTTTTCCTTTTGCTAATTTTTTACTTGCTATGGTAACCTGCTGCGTTTTATTATCCATTATTACTTTGTCAAAAAAGTTTGTAAATGTGAAATCCTATATTTATAAATAGATTAAGGAGGCTCTTTTTTTATAAACCTTTTATTTGAATAATTTTTATTTTTTGAATAATTATTATTCGATTTTGGATAGGTTTTCCGACTTTTAAACTAGAATAGTTTTGTAGAAATGGAAAGACAGATATCAATTTTATCCTATAGATTAAGGTAAAGATTCACTTTATTCATTACAAGTTTTACTTATTAATTAAAGAAGCATCTCAGATTAGAAACAGTCCTACATTTGTTAAAATTTATTATAAGAAATAGCGATTATTTACGCGCATTAATATCTGTAATTTAACTCTCTTTTTCTCCTTTTTTCTCTTTTTTTATTTAATTTTATCTCCATAATATCAATCTAAACTTTTATTTGAAAAAATAAATTTCTTACTATTAAATTAATCTTCTTGAATTATTAATTTTAATTTTTTAGAAGATTATATATATCCAAATTATATTGGATTGTCCAGAAAGTTTGTGCCGATTTTGAAGGAAAATTGAAACGCAGAAGATTTAAATTTTAGTATACATTTATTAATGTACATAAATTATATAGGTGCCATTCTGTTCTACAACCTTTCTCCTTTCAGGCAACTTGAAAATTCCGTCCTTCCAGAATCTCTCAGGTTTTTCAGCGAAAAACTTTTCTAAGTTTCTATTATCTAAGATTTTTTACTTCGATCAAAGAGTTGAAGCTTTATCCATTAAGGGAATTTTGTAATGATCGAAATAGATGGAAATCAGAGGGCGCGAGATCTGGTGAATATGGTGGATGGGGTAGAACATCCCAACCGAGCTCCAACTCTTTGTCGAGTTATCAAAG